>ERZ1292644.13-Hain-H14-01um-R2-13-length-98622-cov-12_pt1 | contig 98622 bp, 133 predicted proteins | sample MGYA00564402_ERZ1292644 | MGnify/ENA primary metagenome ERZ1292644 (study PRJEB36523, sample SAMEA6512644) | groundwater metagenome | collected 2019-01-09 | study: AquaDiva: Metagenomics assemblies of 32 groundwater samples
CTAAAAGAGCGGTTTCATAACCACAGTCAGAAGTTAAAACAGTAGATACGCCAATCCCATTGTTTTCCTCTGGTATTATCCGTCCTAGTTTTTCTAGTTGAAAAAAATTAAGCATTTTCTTATTCCCCTAATCCGTGCCAAACGGAGGGAAGTTAGATTAGTTTATATTTATAAGTAACCTCGACATTCTCTATTGCATCTATGCGTTCCAAGTCTATATTGGTAATAATAACTTTTAAACTAAAAAGTGGGGGAATACCATTGCTATTATCACTACTATTTTTAAAAACCAACATATTTGTAGATTCAAATAAACCTTTTCTAGTCCCATAAACTCCATTTAACTTTATTTTCTTTTTCATAATCTTATTTTATTTCTTTCTTCATTTTGAATAGGGGGTTAGGGAATTATAAAATGTTATTATTTGTTTCGCTAAAAAAATAGCATCATCTTTTTTCAACACCAACCATTGAGGTTTATTATCAAATCTATCGCCGTTTGAATCTATTGTTAAAGTTTTTTCATCAACAGAAACTTTAATTTCTGCCCGTGCTTTTTCTGATACGCCAGATATATTGTCCCAGCCTTGTTCTAATTTTATTGTTATATTCTTCATAGTTTATATTTATTTAATAATTCTAAAATATATATCGATGTTACTAATGCTACAGTTAATGTTATAAAAAATAAATTATCAATATGTATTGGCGTAAAAACCATTATAATACTAGTATATATTGATTTAAAAATTATTCTAATTGTTTATTATCCTCCTTACTTTTTTCTTCACGAACTAACGTAATTGCACCAGAACATTCTAGAACTTCTACGGCTATTGAAATTGCGTTTTCTAGCGCAGTTTTAACAACCCCTGCTGGGTCAATAATACCCATTTCAAACATATTACCCCATTTATTATTTTCTACATCATAACCATATCCTATTTCTTTATTTGACATTACTTCATTTTTCATTTTATCTGCTGCCAAATAAGAATTAAGTGCTATTTGTTCAAATGGTTTTTGTATCGATTTTTTAAGAATACTTTCTCCTTCTATATCATCGTTTAACTCCATAGAAGCAGCTAATAGTGTAATACCGCCACCAGCAACAACCCCATCTCTTAAAGCACTTTTTACTGCACTAACAGCATCATTTATCTTTGATTTTTTATCTTTAACTTCTGGTTCTGTTGCACCTCCAACTTTAATAACCCCTACACCACCAGAAAGTTTAGATATTCTTTCATTAAGCTTTTCTTTTTCATAACCACTTTCTATCTCGGTCAGCCTATTCTTTAAAGTTTTAATTCTGGTTTCTATTTCTTCCTTATTACCTTCTGTACCAACAATCGTCGTTTTTTCTTTGTTCACAACAACCTTTTTAGCCTTACCAAGATGTTCCTTCGTTACGTCTTTAAAGTTAATAGATTCACTTGAAGACACAAATTTAGCACCAACAAGTATGGCTATATCTTTTAAATAATCAACCTGATTACCAAACCCAGGCGCACGAACTGCTACAACCCTGATTGTTTGGCGTAATCTATTAAATATTAAAGTTTCTAACGGAATACCAGAAACATCGTCTGCTATAATTAATAAGTCATTAACTCCAGACTTAAACAAATTACCTAAAGTTTCTAATTGTTCAACATTTTGTATTTTATAATCTGTAACCAAAACATTAGTACCATTTTCTCCCTCAATAACAGTTTCTTCCTTTTCTGGATTAGTAACAAAACCATAAGAAATCCAACCTCTATCGAAAGACATACCCTCAACAATATCATATTTGGTTTCCGTACTATTACTATCTGCCGTTGTTATTGAAGCATCTTTCCCAAGTTTCTTAAACATTTCGGCAAGCATTTTACCGACTTCTAAACTGTTAGAAGATATTCTACCAACATCTATTAGTTGTTCATCTGTGGTAATATCTACCTTATTTTTATTAATAAAATCAACTACTTTCTGAAAACCAGATTTGATACCATTTTTTATTTTGAGAATATCCATACCGCTATGTTTGCTAAAATCCATTAATTCCTCTTTATCTTTTATAACTTGATTAACTAATTCGTTAGCAATTATAGCTGTTGTAGTCGTACCATCTCCCTCTCTATCGTTAGTCTTTGAAGAAGCTTCTTTTAAAATCTTAACACCAAGTTGTAACTTAGGATCTTTTACTTTTATCTTATTTAAAATAGTAATACCATCATCCGATGCTTCAAAGCCTCCGTACTCTTCATCAATGAATACCTTACTAGCTTTAACACCTAATGTTGGTGCAACAAGTTCTGTAGCTAAGTTAATACCATCCTTTATACACTTTTGTGCTTCTTCCTTATTTAAAACCTCATTGTATTGTTCCATTATTACAGCTACCCATTCTAATCAAAGTACCAGTTCTGTTAGAACAGTCATAGATTATATTATTATTTACTTTAAAGTAGGTATAAAATACCAATATTATTATAACGACTACAATAACTACTGTTAATACCTTAATTAGATAACTCACTTTATATTTAGTGTAGCATAAAAATAATCAAATGTCAACAGTGCGCAGTAGATGTTGATAAGTTGTTTGTTAATACGGTTATTCTTAATAAAGTTATCCACAGTTAGTGAGCACTGTTGACTTTCGGAGTAAAAGATGCTATAATTACCTACAACAAGGAACATATATTATACCGACTATTATTTAATTAAAATACAGTAGTTGATCTTTAGTATATAATTATGTTATAATACTACTAACGTAATTAAGAATATACGTGATTATTTGTAAATATTTTATGAATAATTATGTGTATTCTTTATTTTTCTATGACATTTAGCCACGAAATTGATAAATACTTTGGGGGTTCAGCTTATAGATACTTTATATTCCTTAGAACTTACTCTAGGTGGTTAGATTCAGAAGGCAGAAGAGAAACATGGGAAGAAGTTGTTAACCGATATATCAACTTCATGCGTGAAAAAATAAAGAATAATCTAACAGAGGAAGAATACTCTGAAATACAGAAATCTATACTATATCAAGAAGTTATGCCTAGTATGAGATTACTCTGGTCTGCTGGTGAAGCCTGTAAAAAAAACAATGCTACTGCCTATAATTGTTGGTTCTGTGCTATTGACAAACTTGAAAGATTTGGTGAAGTATTATTTTTACTCTGTTCTGGTGGCGGTGTTGGTTATTCTGTAGAAAATGAAATAGTAAGTAAATTACCAACCATATCAGAGTTGGTATCTAAAAACAACGTCAAATATACTATTGGAGATTCCAGAGAAGGATGGGCTGATGCTTTAAATTTTGGTATTAAACAGTGGTATAATGGCGTTGATGTTGATTTTGATTTTTCTCTTATTAGGCCAGAAGGATCAAGATTAAAAACATTTGGCGGACGTTCTGCTGGGCCAAAACCTTTAGATAATCTTCTTAAATTTACTAAAGATATTATTATAAATGCAAGAGGTAGAAAACTAAAACCAATAGAAGTTCACGATATTGTTACTAAGATAGGTGAAATTGTTGTTGCTGGTGGTTCAAGACGTTCAGCACAAATCAGTTTATCTGATTTGAATGATAATGAAATGCGTTATGCTAAAGTCGGTGAATTTTGGAATAAACATCCACAACGTGCAATGGCTAATAATTCAGCTGTTTATAATGAAAAACCAACACAAAAAGAATTTTTAAAAGAATGGTTTGCTTTAATGGAATCAAACACTGGGGAACGTGGTATTTATAATCGTAATGGTATATTAAAACAAATACCAGCCAGAAGAAGAAAATTAAATTATCAGGGAATATTTGGCGGAAATCCTTGTATGGAAATAATTTTACGTTCTTGTCAAGCATGTAATCTTACATCTGTTGTTGGTAGAGCAGAAGATACTGAAGAAACATTATTTAATAAGGTAAGAATTGCTACAATTTTAGGTACTTATCAATCAATGTTAACGGATTTTATATATTTATCTGATGATTGGAAAAAGAATTGTGATGAAGAAAGATTATTAGGAGTTTCTTTGAATGGACAATTTGATTGTCCATTAATTAGAAAATATACAGTTCTAAGAAATCTAAAAAGAATTGCAATTAATACTAATAAAAAATATGCCAAGAAATTTGGTATTAATATATCAACTGCTATAACTTGTACTAAACCAGAAGGTACATGTTCTCAAATGCTTAATTGTTCTTCTGGTGCTCATCCAAGATTCTCAAAATATTATTTGAGAAGAATAAGAATATCATCATATGATCCATTATTTAAATTATTAGTTGATTGTGGTATTAAATATTATCCAGAAATAGGTCAAGATGAAAAAACTTCTAATACTTTTGTTGTAGAATTTCCTATTAAATCTCCAGATAATTCTATTACTAGACAAGATGTCAATGCTATTGAGCAACTTAAACACTGGAAAAAAGTTAAAATTCATTATGCAGAACATACAGTAAGTTCTACAATCTATATTGGTGAAGATGAATGGCTTGATGTTGGTGAGTGGTTACATAAAAATTGGGATATAGTTGGTGGGCTTAGTTTTTTACCAAGAGATAATGGTGTTTATAAATTAGCACCTTATGATGAAATAACAGAAGAACAATATAATAAATATATTAAGGAATTTCCAGAGATAATGTTTGATTTACTAACTCACTATGAAAATGATGATCAAACTACTGGTTCTTTAGCACCAGCTTGTGAGTCTGGTGTATGTCAGATAGATGCAATGCCAGAAATTAGTGTGGCTTAGGGAATGTTACGTGCTATTGACATTTGGGTTATAATTTGATATAATTAGTAATAATGTCTAGTCATGTAAAATGACTAAAAAGCTCAATAATCGCTATTGGTCGATGTTTTTATTCGCTGGTTATTGTAAAAAATAGTTAAAATTATGAAAAAAATTACAAAATTAGTTTCGATAGTTCTTTTAGGTATAGTTCTTTCGTTTGGTGTTGCTAAAGCAGTTACACCATCTAATTATGGTCTTCACGAAGGAGATTTAATTAGAGCAACTGGTGATAACGATATTTTTATCGTTAATCAGTTCGGGTACAAGCGTTTATTCTTAAATCCTGTCATATTTAATATGTATGGACACTTAAATAGTGGTTGGTCTGCTGTTAAAACAGTTGCACCAGCAACAAGAGACGCTTTTACTACCTCGTCTTATTATAGGGCAGATGGTGATACAAAAGTTTATTCTTTAGAAGTTACTGGTGAAGACACTGGTATTTTACATTGGGTAAATAAGACACAAGCAGAATTTTTAGAGAGTGCTGATGCTAAATCTATTTTCACAATTAATGGATTGGAATTAGCTTGGTATTCAAAAGGTTCTGATATAATTAGTTCACAATTAGGTGTTAAACTTGCTTTTGATAATCCAAGTTCTAGTACACTTCCTAAGAATGCTAATAATGTTGAATTATTAAAAGTTCAATTTAATGGCAGTAATTCTATTAAAGAATTAACAGTGAAACGTATTGGTTTGGGTGTTAAAGAGGATTTTGAAAATGTCTATCTTTATTCAAATGGTGTAAGATTAACTGATGGCAGGACATTTAATTCTGATAATCAGATTGAATTTAGGAATCTGAAAATAAATACTCCTGCGGTAGTTTCTGTTGTTGTTGATTTAAACGCAACACCAAGTAATGAACACGCTATACAACTTATTTCAGTTGTGGCTAATAATGCAGTTTCTGGTTTGCCTCTTTCAGGTAATACCTTTAAAATTGCAAATGTGAGTGTTGGTATATTGAATGTTACAAATAGTGGTACTATTGATGACATTGTAGTTGGTCAAAATAGAGCAAAAGTTGCAGAATTTAAATTTTATGTTCCAGTTGACAATGAAAATGTTTCAGTTAAAAGTATCCAGTTAGTCCAACTAGAAAATGCTGACATAAGTAATGTTAAATTAGTTGTTGACAGCAAAGAATATACTGGATTTGTTACTTCAGATGATGAAGTAGTATTCAATAATCTAAGTGTTCTAGTTGAAGATGGAAAAAGCAAAAAGTTTGAAATATTTGCCGATATTGACGCAGATTCAAATGCTGGAGATAAAATTAAACTTGGCTTTGAAAGAGCTAATGATATCAACGGTATCGGTGTAGTATATGGTTATGGAGTATCTGTTGATACAAGTGTATTTACACCTGTAACTAAGACACTTATTGCTTCTGGAAATTTATCAGTTAAATCTTTAACCACAGAAACACAAGTAGCATATTTCGGTCAACAAGTTAATAAAGTTGCTAACTTTAAATTCACAGCAGAGGAAAGCGAAGGTTTCTTTATTGAAGAATTAAACTTTGATAGTAGCATAAATCTTGCAAATAATGTTGACAAGATTTATATAACCTACAAAACAAAGTCTGGTTCTACTTTAACTGTATTTGAATCTGTTGATGGTACTGGTTCAGTGTCATTTGATAGTTTTGCTGATACAGATAGACCTTATGTTATTACTGATGGTTCACAAGAAATAACAGTAGCTTATAAACTAACCAATGATGAAAATTCTACTCGTTTAAGTGATTTTAAACTTGTCCTTGACAATTTTAAAGCAGTTGGAGAAAATTCCGATGAAGATGTTATTAAAACAATTAATGTTGAAGCAAAAAATGGTTTATATACCTATGCTTCATATTTAACAGTTAACAGAATTTCATCAACAGCAAATCTAAATCCGAGTGATGATATTGAATTTTCAGTAACGGCACATAGTTTAAATCATACTGCAAACTTTAGTGTTGCAAGTGGTTCAATCATATTTGATGTATTCTATGCTTCAAATAGTGTGAGTTTTGACGATGTTATATGGAAAGCTTATGTTGACGGTAATGAAATTTCAACTGGCACTATTAATTCAAGTGGAACTCTTACAATTATATTTGATGAAGATGTTGAGCTTGAAGATGGTGATATTGTGAAATTTAAAATTACTCTTGACGGTATGGAAGATTTTAACTATGATGATGGCGACAGACTTTCATTAACTCTAAAAGATTCAAACGGCGTAATTAAATACGTTGATGATTTTAACGGAGATAGTGAATCTAATGTTCAAAATATAGTTGGTCTTGACGATAATCTACCACAAAAGTTTTACTTTAGAGACTAATCTATTGTAAATGTGTAGTAACAAAAACTCCCTAATTAGGGAGTTTTTGGTTTGTTCTTTTTAGGTATTTCTAAATATTCTGCTATAATATCTAGGTCTATCCAATCGGACATTTTACTAGCTAATCTTTCCATAGACCACGCTTACGATATTTAAGAAATCTAATCAAATCTATCACAAAAATACCACTCTGTTGTTCCAACATGGCTACTGTTTGACCATTCATATAATTCCAGAAGTGTTTTACTTCCTTTTTTCCACAACGATACTCAAGTATTCTTTCTAATTCTTTAGATGGTATTATACTAATAAAGTCATCTAACTTTAATTCTGTTATTTTTATTTTCTTATTCTTCATAATTAATTATTTTTAATTTATTATAACTATTATTTAGAGTATTTATAACTCTACTAAACAGTAAATAAGCACTGCCCTCAAATGTATCATAATCTATTTCTATATTTCTAGGTTGTGTTTTCTCAAAATCTCTAATCCAATCACCTATTTCAGAAATTAAATTTCTAATATTTTCTAATTGTGTTTTATTTTTCATTATATTGTTGTGCAAAAAATTGGAAAATTAGTCAAAGAAAGCAATTTACCAAATTCTTAATGATTTTTTGAAGTAATTTCTATCCCATTCGTTTTCAAAGTTACAAATTAAAACTCCTACTATTAAAGATATCGGCCATAATATAATATTTATAGGAAGTAATATAATTTTTTTTACTAATGTAACTTTTTGCCAGTTATTCATTTTATTTCATACTTGTAGTAAAGAGCTTATACCATTCATTTTTATTGTGTTTGTAAAAACTAAATGCCCGATATAAACATCTAATACTAAAATTAGGATATTCTACAAATCTTTTAACTTTTTCCCATACCGACCATTTTTCATTAATGGGAATATCTTTTTCTATATTTGGTAAAACCATGTTCTCTATGTAATAAACTACTTCTTCTGGGTCAAGGGTCATATCATAGTAAATTCCTCTATCTAAGAGACTTCTACCCAATACTTTTTCTTGATTAAGACTATTAACAACCAATATAACCTTGCCGTTAAACTCAAATGCAGGTAATTCATCACTATTTTTTGATGTTTGATAACTAACTAATCTTTTACCATTAACTTCCCATAATGCTGATTTTAATAATGCTATGCTAGTCTTATTGCCTAATACGCCCTCTATATCGTCAAACCAGAACAACTTGGGTTTTTCCATTATTCTACAAGAGGATAGGACATTGAATAGTTGTTTAGGTGTAATATAACCACTAATATATTGATAATTAATACCATCTTTAAGGTCAAGTTCCTTTAATATACTACCTATGGTGTATGTTTTGCCCATCCCAAAATGTCCCTTAACAACTAATAGATTTTGTGTTCCATTTAGTAGAACATTCGTATATTCTTTTAAAAGTTTATGCTTTTTCATTTATTTATTCAAATATATTTCTATTTCTTTTACTTGTTTTCCCCAATTAAATGCTTCTTTTTTAGTAGGAAACCATATATCAAAAATACCATCAATTTTTATATTAGTCCTGTCTTCACATATGTATTCTTTCATATCAATAATAACTTTTGTACCAAATGATATATTTCTTGGACAGGCAATAACTCCATCACGAACTTTTGTTTGCCAAGCTGTTAAAAATGGTGTATTATCTGTTTCTAATACATCACTCGTATATCCAGTTACTAACGCCTTTGTTATTTCAGGTTTTCTAGTATATTCTAATGTCTGTCTGTACTCTATTTCTTTATTAAATGACGTATTGTTTAGTAATATATATGTGTAAATAAAAATTGATACTACAATTAACCATATTATATTTTTGTTCATGTTATTATGAATTACGATAGAGAACATTGGTTTTCCGCAAGAGTTGGAATCTTGGTATATATTATACAAAGGAGAACTTACTCTCTATCGTATTCAATTATTATCCAAATTACCGCTTATGCCGATAATGTTGAGGATATTATTTTTTTTATATCCATTATTCAACTTTACTATAAGCAATGCGTGTAATCCAGAAGTTATTATATTAAGCTAACGATTAACTTTTTCTTTTTTTTATTTCGTTCTTTATGCCTTCTTTAATTGAAACCATATCTTCGTAGAATTTAATGTAATTTTTGTCTATTTCAATATTTTTAGATATTGCTATAATTTTTTTTATTTTGCGGACATATTCCATAAAAAATTTATATAATTTAATTAGTTCTATATTATCAAGTTTTTCAATTATAACTTCTTTACCACTACCACTTTTGTATTTTGTTGCATTATCTATCATCTGATTCTATATAATCTAAACTTACAGTATTACTTACAAGAGTACTTGGTACATCATATGCGTATAAACGGTCATATGCCTTAAATAAAGATTTTTCAAAATCGGTTATTGGTATTGGTTCTTTAACACCACCAAATTTTTCCATATATTTTCTAGTACTTTTATTATTTACACCTTCTTTAATAAATAATAAGACAGAGGTATTATTTTCTATTGCCGTATCACACGAAAGACAAGAGTATTGCGTTGACTTATAATCTTTAAAATTATGGTTACTAAATCGTTCATTATTAGTTCTAACTATTTCCCCATTTTCTGATAAATAAGTGTTTGAATTTATATAACCACTAACTTGTCTATGTAATCCTACTTTTCTTAAATCTTTAAAACATCTTTGACAAGAAAATGCATCTTTAATAGTTTTTTCCATTAAAGTTATTGCCTGTAATTCTAATTTTTTAGCTTCCTCTATCGAAATATCTAGGCCAGTTTTCTTTATCGTATTTTTTATAGAGTGCCAATTACCATCGATTCCACCCCATTTATGTAGCAAAAAATCGTAATGTTTTTTTGGTACTTTGCCATATATAAGGGGTATTCTATTAAGAAGTTGTAATGATGTTTTTTCGTTTATCATTTTATTATTTAAGACAATCCAACTATTCTATTAGTATTACTTCTTGTTGACATATATATTTCATCTATTATATTATTTATGTTTTCTTTTTGTGTACCAAGTGCGACTATAATATCTGCTTCCTTATTGGGGTCATTTCTTTTTACTGCTTTTTCTAGTTCTAGTTCTAGAAATACATTTCTAGATTTTGTCAGCTTAAACAAAATATCGAGCTGTGAATTACTTATTAAGTAAAAATAGCTCTTGCTTATTAATGCATCTTTAGATACCATGTTAATAATTTCTTGAAAATTATTTTTGATACCAGTAAAATCATTTGAAGGCAGAGAAATTGTTTGAATACTACTTTTTTCTCCTGACGTTATCAAATGTTTTTCTGTTTCTTTATCATATCTTTCTAGATAATCATTATCATAATAATCTCCGCTTCTGGAATAACTACAAGTATAACTATAAGAGGGAAACTCAAACTGTTTGGTCGTTATTTCTTTGCTTTTATAATCAAATCTAAATAAAATATTTGGATCAATATCCTTACCATTTCCCTCTGATGATAGTATGATAAACTCATCTTTATCGTAGTCAATTTTTAAGGGATTATAATGATTTCTACCAAAGTAAAGAGCAACTGGTTGATTTAATTTATTTGTTTGTAGTAATATAAAAGCAACGCTACCTGCAACTTTAAATTCATTTTCGTCTTTGATCCCCTCTAGGTACAAAGCTAAATCATGCAATAGACATTCGCTATCATTAAATCTACCATTTTTTTCAACTGTTGAGTATTTAATACCTAATTCATAATGTTCTTTTTTTATTGATTCATCATTACTTATAATCCCATTATGTACCAGATAATAATTATGACTATAATTCTTTGATATTGCAACGATAGGGTGATTTGTATTCGAGCTATTTTTTGTACTTGTAGGTATTCTATGGTGGAATATAATTTCTTTAGCTTGAATTTGTTTTAATTTAGACATTATATCATGTTCATAAATAGTTCTTACTAATTTAAAACTTTTACTATTTATTGCTAAAAAACCATAACCATCAGTTCCTCTAGATTTTTGTCTAAAGTACATTTTTCTAATTCTTCTATTTACATTTTTGTTTTCAAATGATTTTGCGTAAATAATTCCGCACATAATTTTATTCGTTATCTTCTAATAACGTATTAAACTTTCTAATTTGTTTGCGTATATATCTAGCCATATATTTATCTAGCATAAAATATCTAGCTAGTTTTTTTACTTTGCCTTTGATTATTTTTTCTTGTTGAATTACATCTAATTTTTCTTTAGAGTAATCATTCAATGCCCAATCTATAACTGCCAGATGAAGTTTAATCCAATTTTTTATTTTATGTTTATTTATAGTACCATGATGATACCTAATTTCGATATGTCCATTAGATAACAACGCATGGAGATTAATTCCATAGTACCTACTACTATCATATTTATTTTTTTTACAGCGTTCTATATTTCTACGATCACCTGTTTTATACCATTCTGTTTCAACTTTGTTTAACGATACTCTTTTATTATTTTTAAGTTGTTCTAATGATATTGGATTAATCCAACGTGTTAAAGGTAATGCATATGGATTATTACGTCTTGATTTTGGTAACATCCTTAATATGATTGGTTCAACAGCATAATATGTGTTTAAAACTCTTAATATTTTATTACCATTATTTTTGAAGTCAGAACAATCTATGTGAATGTGAAGACCACAACTCTTATTAGTTTTATAACCACTTAGTTTAAGAGTATCGCTAGCATTATCAATTATTTTTTCTAATAAATTAGCACTGGCTGGTGGTGTTTGTATTTCAATGGGGTTGTTACCTTTCAATGAAGCATCGTCTGAAATTCCAATAAATGCATAAAGTTTATCTAACTTTTTAGGATTACCGCCAACTGCTTCTAACTCAACTCCAACTAAGCGATCATTTTTAATAACCTTTGCTTGCAACTTAGTACCATATTTATTATTTCTTCCATAAGGTCTGTATGGCATACTCATATGACTATTACAAGTGTGTGAATTACGATGTGTAGTGCAGTATAATCTACTACATATTTCACAAACACTATCTGATGTTGATTTAAATATTTCACCACATTCTGTACAATTTACAATATTTCTGCGGTAACAGTTTAGACAATAATTAAATCTTATGTCATTGATATACTCACTTACAAATTCAACATCATTTATACCAACTCTACCACAATCTTGACATTTGATAACTACTTCCTCTAAACAATTATTACATAGTCTTTGTTGATTTTCTGTGGCGTTTATATTATCATCACAAAACCTACAAACATTTGGTGAATTATAATATGGTGTTGGCATTTTATTTTTAACAAGACTTAGGCCACCTTATTTTGCTTAACTTTCACATTAAGAAGTATAAGGCGGCCTTGACAATAATTGGTAATTATTGTCATATCCCAAGAAGGAATATGTCCTGTTTTTTAAATCTCACTTTCATCAGAAAAACCTACTTTGTTAGCGGTTATTCTTGATAGGAGTGAGTTGCGTTGATTATTTTCTACTATTTCACTTTCTATTCTTCTTATGTTGCTTATAGGATTATAAAAAATTGAAGTTTTATCTTTTACATTAACTAAGTAAAATTTGTCTTGGAATTTAGGGATAACCATTTTTCTAATTGGTTCATTTGTGTCTATATTTGTTTTTCTATTTCTTGTTTCCATTTTAGTATTTATAATTTCTACTCTATAATTACAATCGTAACATTCGTAATACTCTTTATTTTTATTTTTGGTAGATTCTAGAACATATACCATTTTATTATGGCATTTGTCGCAAATATCTATTGTATTAATTATTGTCATATTGTTTTAAGTATGCCTCTATAATAATTCTAGCTCTTTTTAATCCGTCAAATACTCCTAAATCATATTTATCCAATGAACTTAAATATATAGAGTCTTGATTATCTTCTTCTAATCTTATTGTGGATATTGCTTCTTTAATTATTTTTGATAAATTTTCCATATCTTAAAAATTAAGCACTAGGGATTTAATCTCTTTTCCAACCACAACTTGTGTTGTGGACTTTACAGAAGTAAGGGATAAGTATATCGTTTAGACGAATTGCCTAAGCAAATGGTCATATTGATATACAATGGTTGTTATACGGCTTTTTTATTCTCTGCAAGGACAGACACTACCCAGTAGCGTTGCTAGTTCCTATTCTAATACTCCGAATTGTGTTGTGTATTAGTGAGTTGAGATATAATTATTTAATGCCTTACTCTTTACAGCAACCATATTAACCATTTTCCTAATGCCTAATTTTTAAAATACTTTTTGTAGGTATGCGACCTTATCGCTAGTCGTGATTGTTCAAAGGGCGAATATTCCTTTGCCACCTACAAACTATGTTTTATTTAGACTTGATTTATAGCCACCCTGTTTATTACTGCTTATTAAAAATAATTTTCTCTATTCAAACATCAACATAACACCTATTTAGCATATTTACAGATTAAGAGTCTGTGTTTATGCACTTCATTGCTTTGTTTGGGTTCATTACTCCCACAATGAATATGGCGAGCAGTCTATACTATAATAGCCACTCTTTAATCTTATATGTTGATAATTTGAAAGAAAGAACTATCTATTTAAAAACTTTTTCTATCTTATTATTGATTATTCCAAATTTTAATTATTTTATTTGCAATTTTAGGATTACATTCAAATATAACTTCTTTTCCGTTTGTGTTTGCCCAATAAATACCAACTAATTCTTTGTTTCTTACAATAGAAACAACTGAATCTCTTTTTAACTTTCTGGGAAATTGTAGTTTTTTATTCTTCATATATTAAGTATAACATACCTGTATTTTAATACAATAGGATTACCTGTGGATAACTTTTAAACTAATTTGGCACTTCTAAAATATCGTGGCATCTACCCTTGTATTTACTCTTTATTTCATGTGCCATTAGCGGTCTTTTTACTTTTAATAGCTTATCAAACTTTTTAAACTTTGTCAAGATTTGTTTCTGAAAATCAGTTGCTATATAATTAAACCATGACCAGTCTATTATTTTTTTAATTACTTTATTCATATACTTAATATAGCAGATAATTGACTAAATTGCAATAGGTAGTTATCCACTTTTGACTTATTTTAGGGAATAAATTTATTTCATATTTTACCATAAAAAATTATTGGTGTCAATCTTGACAAAATTACGGCTTATGTTATTTAAAGACCTAAATACCTGCTTTGTTCCCATATATTAAGTATAGCATCTATATATATTTTTGCAAGTGTTGATAACTCTGTAAAAGATATAAAATCAACTTATAACCCTATTGTAACCACATACTAGGATCGCTGTATATGCCCCTAATTGCCCCGTAGAGCGATTATTTTTCATTATAGGTAGTATGATAGCACCCCCCCCTGAAAATATGCGAATAAACGCAAAAGTGCCTATACCACATATTCAATTTTTTGTCAAAGAGTGCAAATCACACTTTGACAAATTTGTCAAGTGGTGTTAGAGTACAAATGTTTCTCTATATTCTAAAGTTCAGAAAACAAAAACGGCCTTTGTTTTGGCCGTTTTTGCTGTTACTTATATCTTTCGTCAAACATATCATTAACATAACTTCGTGGCGGTGTATCTTGGTTATATGCTCGCCTGTCTATTTCTTTTTCTGCCGAATACATATTGTCATCAATGTCATCTATTTCCTCTTGCAGTTCATTTTCATCTTCGCTATTACCTGTTCGTTGTGCTGTTGCCAATTCTTTTAATAACAACTCTCTTTGTAAAGCTAAATCATAAAAGTAATCTTGTAATTCTTTGTCATCTAGTTCGGTTATTACTTCATTATAATCATATTCTTTAACTGGCCTATTATGATAATCATTATAGTTATAATTTACTTTCCAGTCAGAATTATTATAATCTTCGGTTATGATATATGGTATAACCATATCTTGACTTGTTAATGCTTTTGTATCATAATCAAATCTAAATAACTTGTTGTCTGGTATATCGTAACCAGTACCCTCACTTGCTAATGATAAACCTATTTTTTCGTTGTAGTCAATTTTCAATGGGCTACCATAATTTTTTCCGAAGTATAATGCTTCTGGTTCATCTTCTTTGCTTGTCTGTAATAACACGAATGCTATTGATCCTCTAGCTTTTAGCTTGTCAATTTCTTTTATACCCTCTATCGCTAAGGCTAAATCGTGTAATAAGCACTCGCTATCATTAAACATTTTATCGCTTACTTTAGTTTCATATACAATACCTAATGCTTCATGTTCAACTTTTAATTCATTATCATTAAATATAATACCATTATGTACTAAATGATAGTTATGTTTATATTTATCATGTTTTGTCGCTATCGGGTGAGCCGTTTCTATTGTGTTTGGCGTGCTTGTCGGCCATCGGTGATGGAATATAATTTCACTCGCTTTAATCTTTTTTAAATCTCTCATAATCTGATGCTCAAACATTTCTTTTTTTAGTGTAGTTTTTCCGTCATTGATTGCTAAAAAACCAAATCCGTCTGTACCTCTTGACTTTTGCTTGAAGTATTGTTTCCTAATTTCCCTATTCACATTTTGTCCAGTAAAACTATTCTTATAGATTATTCCGCACATATAGTTAAATAACTTACGCCCTATCGTTGCGTGTTTGTCAAGTCCGCAGTAGATAGTAGCGATGTTATAGTTATAAGCTTGCCACTTGTTCAACCGCCTGTATATCTTCTATATTATCGTTATCGCTATTAGCTGTTTTAAATCTACTAACTCTAGCTAATACATACTCTTGTAAATCTTTTGGTACATTAAATATCCTTAAAAATATATTTATCTTTTTGTCAATGTCCGTTATATTATTTATAACATCAAGCGTTAATTTCCTGTAATTTTTTAATGCCCAATTTACTAGATGCAGGTTAAATAAAATCCAATTTTTAATTTTATTAGCGTTAGTAGTTCCATTATGATACCTTAATTCTAAATGGCCTAATGATAACAAAGCGTGCAAATTAAATCCATAATATCTACTGCCATAGTTCGGATTCTTGTGTCCTTTCTCATCTTTAATTTTTTGTATATCGTTAATTTTATACCATTTTTTATACAAGTAATACTGATCCTTAGTTTTTGTTGCCTTGACAATTTTTCTAAACTCTTGTATATCTATATTTTTGGATAATGGATAACACCAGTCACTCTCTTGTCTTGACTTAGGCAACATAGCAAATATAATCGGCTCAACTACATAATAAGTATTGAATAATTTTATTGTCTTACTTGGCTGTTTTAGTATATCCTCGCCATCAATATGAATATGTAATCCGCAACTACTATTAACACCATAATTATTATTATGTAATGCTTTCGTTGCATTGTCAATATAGTATTCTAATCGGTGTGCCGATGCTGGCGGTGTTATAACTTCTAACGGATTATGTCCACTTAATGATCCATCACCATCAATACCAATTTTTTTATCTAGCTCTAAACTTAATTCATACGGCTCACCGCCCTCTGCTTCAATTTCAATTCCAATTAATCTATTATCTTTTATATTTTTAGCAATATCAATGTTACCTCTATCGGGTGTTTTGTGATAACTTCTAAATGGCGTTTCGTCATCGTTGTAATCACAATCATGTTCACAATTACCGCAATAAGAGTAATCGCAACTATCACAATAGTTCATATCATCACTTGGATATAAGTTATCACAACCATTACAACTAGAATAATTTTCTCTGCATTTTTCGCAAACATACTCATCATTGTATATTGTACTACCATTATCGTTCCAATCCAACTTACCACAATCGTTACAAGTAAATGTTTCGTTATCAGCACAATCTTGACAAATGTTTTTACTATCTATTTCTTTTTTTTCGTCATCAAGTTCAAATTCTTCTTCACAATTTGTACAAATCCACTTATCTTGACTTTCTGAAACTTCTGTTTCGTTGTCCATAATAGTTATTATGCTTACCTCATTATAACTTGTCAATAGACCTGTTATAATCGGGGTGTGCATAATATAATTATTAAATTGTCAAACATCTTTCCTAGATAGGGGATAAAAGACCATACGCTTACTTGAAGCTACCCATGTTTTTATCCCCTATCTTAATTGTAACATACCAACGACTTATTTCAACTTGACACAAAACATATTTTACTTCTGAATATACAACTTTGTTGTTATATTTCCTTAGTTTTGTGATAGTTTTTATATGTTATCAACTTATATGTAACTTATATCGTTCTCATCGATCCACCATGTAGTTTATTGTCAATTATCTTACTTTTTAACTAACTTGGTTACACTTTCTATTATTTTTTGTCCTTTCTCAAAAAATCTATAATCTCTCAACTCTCTTGACAAAACATCTATGAATCTTTCTTTTGAATAAACTATTTTTGCTACTTCAAGTAACTTTTCATAACTTAAATCATAAACTTTGTCAATAATATCATTATATTTTTCTACATTTTCCATTTGACTATTGACAAATACTTATTTTATATGTATAGTATTTAACTATCCACTTATTTTAAGCATTTGACTTATTTTATATTATGTATTCTGATTATCAGAATAGCCGACCAATTATTCTGACACAATGGCAATAACCCGTCAAGGTCTTGACAGGTTTGCCGATCCGTTATATACTAATGAAACTCATTTCTGGTATTCTCTGAATACCAACCGCTTGTTGTGCTAATATATTGCACAACTCTTTACTTAACTTGTCAATATCTCTTTTCTTTGTACCGCTTATTTCAAAAACTACTGATTTTTCCTTGACACCTTCCCAAAAACCTGTTGCTGTATAATAAGTAAAACCCTTATAATATCTAGCAACACACTTTACGGCTTTGTCAAGTTCAAGCCGTTTTGTTTTATTATTGCTACCAACGAATAACCTAAACATTTTATTTTGTCAAGATAGTAAATCGTGATTGTTTCACAATATCGCCCCAACATAGTCAACCTTGACTTCCTTGTAGATTCTGTTATGCTAAGTTGACCTTTACACTTCCTATTTCTTGTGATATAGTTTCAAATGATACTAGACCACTTTTTATTTTATCCTCTAACTTGACTAATTTGTCAAGTGCTGTTAGTAACTGCAACTTGCTACCGACTATAATTATTTTAACCATTATAAAATGAATCAAAGGGATTGTCAACATTGACTATATCGGGGTTTTATTGTGTTATATTTCTGAATATCAGAACATAAACCGCCACAATTCACCTTACTTGACACTATTTATGATATATTATGCTATAATAGGAAAACTGCCACACCATACTAACTAGAATTAGTCAACCTTGACAATACTGACGATTATTATTAAACTATTTTATGACTCCCTCGATGTATAGCAAAAACTTATCTTTATTAAATCGGTTATTATCTAATTTTAAGTAATCAGCTAATAGATTTGAAGTTTCGTTGATCCAATACTCGCCATATTCTACTGCTTTTATTGAATCCATTGCAGACACTCCATTTTTTAATTCGTTCAATTTTTGTTTTATTCTTTTAAATGCTTCGGCTATTAAGATATAATCTTTTTTAGTCATTTTATTATACAATCTTCTAATACATAGTCAAGATTGACTTATTTTAGCCAGTATGGTATGCTTAAATTAAAACCCCTTACATATTTTCGCCCTAATTGTCAAGATACTAACATTATACTAACTTGATTGATAAGTCAAGTCGGGTTATAATATAAATGTTATCAACACCTTATATTTTCCGCCCCTCTACTATAATTATACATCACTTCACAACATAATAAAAATGTGTTATCAACAGATTGACAAAAACCCGCCTAAATTATCTAATAATATAATTGTATAGTATTATAAGGATGGATCGAAAGCATCAAAAACTATACAACATCTTACGCCCTCCGTCTATTGACAACCATAACACCACTTGACTATTATATGGTATATTGTCTTGACAATAATACAATAGTATTTATAAGCAACATTTATGTTTTACCACACCTTGACAAATATGTAAAGCCGTGTCCTAGTTTCGAGAGAATAAGGAATAATATTAACAACAGGGTCCCCACGAAACAATTAATAAATATATATACATAGATACTTGTGTATATACTTATCAAGAATGTGTAACATTCGTGATATGTATGCTACGCATACTTATCAACAGTTACTATTGCTTTATTATTAATTATATGATATACTGAATAATAAATGATTAAATTAAAGAAGATATTAATTGAGAAAATTGAGGGAATAAGAAAAAATATTAAATCCTTACATCCTTGGCCAGAACACACAACGCCAGAAGCAGATTATGATAAGGGGTTCAATTTAGGTATAGATGAAGCTATTGAACTAATTAAAAAAGAAATAATTAGTATTGAAAATTAAACGGCAATATGATATAATATAAATAGTTAGTAAGCGGAAAAGTTTTTGCAATTGTTCTTTGACAGAGTGTCTTGCGGATGAAGTAAGGAGGTATGACATGGACGTCAGAGAGATTGTGTTCGTGCTGGTGGTGAGAGCCTTCGCTTACGGACTGTTCGTAGCGGTGGTTCTCTACTTCTGGGCGTTCTATCTCTATGTTCATTGAAAGGAGAGGGAGGTGAAACGTGATCTGCTACAAGTGTGGAAACCGAACACCCGATCCGAGAATCTGGCCTTGGGTGGTCATGATTCTCATTCTGCTTATCCTGTTTTTCGCAAGCTCTCCCAAGCTTCATGGACAGGAACACAGGTAGTACCGAGTCGAGTACGTTTTCGTTTCTCCGCCCTCTACCGAGCAAGGAGTCAAACGAAACGCCCTACTCGAAGGGCCCGCAGGTACTTGTTCAGCAGTTATCGTCGCTACGAACAGAGTGCTGTCTAGCGCCCACTGCTGGGAATCCGAAATGTCCGTCAATAAAAAGGTTGTCAAAGTTCTCCGCAAGGAGGATAAGATTGACCTAATGTTGATGGAAGTCGAGACAGCCAAGTTCGGAAAAATCCGACTGGCTAGAGAGGTAAGGACAGGCGAGGAGGTGTTCTATGTCGGCTCTCCAATGGGCCACAAGGGGACGCTTTCGGTGGGTAGGGTGATTTTTTTCGGACATGGAAAGATTCACTCTGACACCCTCGCCCTTAATGGGTTCTCTGGCTCTGCTCTCTACAACGCTAAAGGAGAGCTTCTGGGAATCCAAACCCAACTGGAAGGAACGCCAGGCTTCGGTCAAATGTTTGCCGTAGCCACGCCCTACTTCCACATCAAGGAGTTTCTGAAGGAGGCTAAATGATTCCTGGATTCGTGCAAGCTTCCGATACCGTCTGCTGTATGAACTGCAGTAAAGTTTACACAGTGGACGAATGGCGTAAGACTGGCAACCATTGCCCGTACTGCCATAAGGAAACCCTTCTCTGGAAATTCACCCAGCAAGGCTGGAAAGAAGTCTCGATGGAGGTGCTATGTATCCGTTAGATAGCTATTGCCACGGATGCAACAAAGTCTTTGCTTCTTCTGAATCACGAGTGCTGTGGAAAGGAACGCCTTACCACCACCAGTGTTTCAAGGAAGCCAAAGAACAGGGCAAGCTCCTTGGCTACGAAGAGGTCAAGAGTGTTAATTGACCCCCGAAACCTGGCAGTGTATAGGTCAACTGCTATTTTTTTATACTATAATTTTAATTTTATCCACAATCACTGCGCACTGTTGACATTTATATAATTATATGATAAACTTAATATATGAAGGATTGGATAGGAAATAAAAATAGTGTGTTTAAAACCTTAGGTGCTAGTAACCATACAGATAAAGAACGTGAAAAAGATGACTATTATGCAACAGAACCAAAAGCATTGGAATTACTTTTAGAACTAGAAAAATTTAATAATGTATGGGAGTGTGCTTGTGGTGGTGGACATCTAGCTGAAGTGTTAAAGAAGTATGGTATATTAAGTATAGCTACAGATCTAGTGGATAGAGGTTATGGTGTTGGTGGTCTTGATTTTCTTGAATATAATGAAGGTTGGTATGGAGATATAATAACAAATCCACCATATAAGTATGCTGAACAATTTGTTAGAAGAGCATTAGAACAAATATCAGTTGGTAGGAAAGTAGCAATGTTTATGGGTGTTCAATTCTTAGAGGGCAAAAAAAGAAAACAATTATTTTTAGAATATCCACCTAAAACAGTTTATGTATCTAGTTCTAGATTGAATTGTGCTATGAACGGTGATTTTAAAAAATATAATTTTAATTCTGCTAGAGCATATTGTTGGTATATATGGGAAAAGGGATATATTGGAGATACTATTATTAAATGGTTTAATTAATATGATACATAAAATGAAATTGCAATATAAGCGTTGGGGTGGTGTTGATGCTTTTTATAAGTGTTCTGAGTGTAATGGTGGTACTATTTTAACTATGAGTGAATATCCAGAAGAAATCGAACTTGATTGTTATATGTGTGGTTTGGAATACCCACCAAAAACTGTTTTAGAAAGTACTACTGATACTATTGCAGTTTTATGTTAGAATTAAAGTATGAAATTTACCCATTTACATTTACATACCCATTATTCACTTCTCGATGGGTTAACTAAAATTGAAGAATTAGCAAAAAGAGTTAAAGAACTCAATATGGATTCTGTGGCTATCACTGATCACGGTAACATGTATGGGGTTATTGATTTTTATAAGGAGGTAAAAGCTCAAGGATTGAAGCCAATAGTTGGTTGTGAAGTTTATGTTGCCGAAAATAAAATGACTGATAGAAATCCAGATGACAAAATTTATCATCTTATTCTTTTGGCTAAGAACAAAACTGGTTATAAGAATTTAATTAAATTAGTTAGTGAAGCACATATTAATGGTTTTTACTATAAACCTAGAGTAGATAGAGAGTTGTTAAAAAAGTACAAAGATGGGTTGGTGTGTCTTTCTGGTTGTCTTGGCGGTGAGTTATCAAGACACATTTATAATAATGAAATAGACAAGGCTAAAGAAACAGCTATGTGGTATAAGGAAGTTTTTGGTGAGAACTATTATATAGAAATACAAAGACACCCTAATATTAAAGATCAGGTTATTGTTTCTAAAAAATTAGTAGCATTAGCAAAAAGGTTAGAAATTCCAATAGTAGCTACCTCGGATTCACACTATTTGAAACTAGAAGATGCGGAAATTCATGATGTTTTATTAGCTATACAAACCAAAAGTAAAGCTTCAGATGAAGATAGATTAAGTCTTAGAGAAGATAATTTTTCTGTTATGAGTTCAGAAGAAATGACTGAGTTATTTAGTGATTTACCTGAAGCGATAAGTAATACTCAAGTTATAGCTAATGAATGTAATTTAGAACTGGAGTTTGGAAAAGTACAGTTGCCTTATTTTGAAATACCAGAAGGATATGATTCAGATTCATATCTTAGAAAACTTTGTTTAGAAAATATACCATTCAAATATGATGTTAACGATATGGCTCCAGTTAAAAGGTTAGAGTACGAATTATCTGTTATTCAAAAAACTGGGTTTGCTTCTTACTTGTTAATTGTTGCTGATATTATAAACTGGGCAAGAAATAATAATGTAGCAGTTGGTCCTGGTCGTGGATCTGCATCTGGTAGTATTATTTGTTATTTATTGGGGATAACTAATGTTGAACCATTAAAATATGGATTACTATTTGAAAGATTTATGAATCCAGAACGTATTTCTATGCCAGATATAGACATAGATTTTGATGAAGAAAGACGTGATTTAGTTTTTGATTATATAAATAAAAAGTATGGTAATGATAAAGTTGCTCAAATAATAACATTTGGTACAATTGGTGCTCGTAGTGGTATTCGTGATGTTGGCAGAGCTATGGGTTATGATTTAAAAATATGTGATAGAATAGCCAAAATGATACCATTTTTGACTAGCATAGATGAATCGTTGAAAACTGTTGATGAACTTAAAAAGGAATATAAAAATACAGAGTCTAAAAAACTAATAGATGTTGCTATAAGACTTGAAGGTGTTATTAGACATATTGGTACACATGCTTGTGGTGTAGTTATTACTAAGAATAAAATGACAAGAAATATGCCAATACAATTATCATCTAAAAAGGACGGATCTATTATTGGTCAGTATAGTATGGGACCAATTGAAGATCTTGGATTATTAAAGATGGATTTCTTGGGTCTTATGAATTTGACTATTATAAGAAAAACGATAGAATTAATTAAGGAACATTACGGAATAGATTTAGATATTAATGAAGTACCAATGGATGACGATAGAACTTTTAAGTTATTAAAAAATGCCGATACAACATCTGTATTCCAGTTGGAATCTGATGGTATGAAAAGATACTTAAGGGAATTAAAACCTAATGAGTTTAATGATATTGTTGCTATGATTTCTCTGTATCGTCCAGGCCCAATGGAACTTATATCAGAATATATTGACAGAAAATATGGTAAAAAAAATGTTGAATATTTACATCCTATTTTAGAACCTATTTTAAAAGATACTTATGGTATTATGATCTATCAAGAACAATTGATGGCGGCTGTTAGAGCTCTAGCTGGATTTTCTTTAGCAGAAGCTGATATTTTACGTAAGGCAATTGGTAAAAAAATAAAATCCTTGCTTGATGATCAAGAATATAAATTTAAAGAAGGAGCAAAGAATAATAGTATTTCTAAAGAAATTTCTGATAAATTCTGGTCTTTGATAGAACCATTTAATAAATATGGTTTTAATAAAAGTCATGGTGTGAGTTATGCTATTATTGCATACCAAACTGCTTATTTAAAATCTAATTATCCTGTTGAGTTTATGACTTCTGTTATGAATTGTGATTCTGGTACTGTTGATAGAATGTCTTTTTTAATTAGTGAAGTAAAAGCGATGAGTATACGTGTTTTACCACCAGATATTAATAAAAGTCTTGTAAATTTTACAGCACATAATGGTAACGAAATTAGGTTTGGTCTTTCTCATATAAAAGGTATTGGAGAAGAAGTTATAAAGAAAATTGTTATAGAGAGAGAAATTGGGAATGAATTTAAAAATGTTTCTGATTTTATAAGAAGAGTAGATCATAAAAGTATAAATAAAAGAACTATGGAGGCAATGATTAAGTCTGGTGCTTTTGACTCATTAGAAAGTAGGTCAATAATGTTAAAATGCCTTGAACAAATATTAATATATGGTAAATTGGTAAATAAAGAACTATTACCAACTTTAACATTAATAAACACGGTTAAAGATATTGATATTAATAAAAAACTTGTGTGGGAAAAAGAGTTATTGGGTTTATTTGTGTCTAAACATCCAATGATGTTATATAAAGAAGTTATAAAACAAAACAATAGAATTACGGAAATATCTGATATAAAGAAAGTAAATAGTGACTATGTTAATATTGGTGGTATTGTTAATAATATTAAAAAAATAATAACTAAAAAAGGTAAGGCAATGATGTTTTGTAATGTAGAAGATGAAAGTAATAAAGTTGATATTGTTGTTTTTCCAACGGTTTTTCAGAAAGTTAAGGATATTCTTTCTGAAAATAATATAGTTACGGTTAGTGGTAAAGTTGAGAATACAGAAAATGGCACAAAGATAATTTGTCTTAATGCTAAACTTATAACTTCTTTAGCTTGATAAGATAACATTTTTATGGTATAATAAGTATAATAAAGGTGCGTGACTAAGATGAATGAGATTCTGACGCTTGTTTGGACACCACTTCATAAAAATCATAACTTTGTAAAAATTGGAATATATAGAACATATCAAGGGATATTACATATATTTAAATGTATTAGATGCGGAGATATTAGTATAAATATTAGCCACAGTTGAAAAATTGTGGCTTTAAAATATGAATAAACATTACATAAAATATATGCAAACAATCAAAGATAATACCCAAAAGTATAGAAGACAACATCCAGATGTTACCAGAAAAACATATGAGAAAAATAAGGTTGTTATATTGGCAAGAGCTAAAGAAAGAAATAAAATGTATAAAAATATAGTTTTTAGTTCTTATGGTAATAAATGTTATTGTTGTGGAGAAACTAACCCTATATTTTTAAGTATAGATCATGTAAATGGTGGCGGTAATGCCCATAAAAGAAGTATTAAGAAACATGGGGTAGTTTACTATCAGTGGATTATAACCAATAAATTTCCTGATTACTTAAGATTACTTTGTTATAATTGTAATATGGGTAGACAAATTAATAATGGAGTTTGTCCGCACTCTCTTGAAAATTGAATACTTTTATGTTATAATATATTAATGGTAGAAGTATATTCAACAGAAAACTGTTATTATTGTAAGAAAACTAAGGCTTATTTAAAAGCCCATAATATAGTGTTTAAGGAATCGAATGTAACAAATAATATAGGGAAAAGGACGGAAATGATAAAAAAAAGCAATGGTCTTTCTGTACCAGTTATAGATGCTGATGGAGAAATAATTATTGGTTTTAATAAACTTAAATTAGATAAATTAATAGAAAAATATGGAAAAAGAAATAGATAAAAAAATAGAAAAAGAAATGAAAGATCAATCAAAAGAACCATACTATGACGAAGCCACTAAAAAGTGGAAAAATTATCATCCGCAGAAAAATGTTATCCCACCATGGAATCCGTTTAATAAAGAGAGAAAAAAGAGGATGACAATTAGAGAAAGAAAATTCTTGATGGTTTTGTCTACAACTGGGAAACTTCAGGATGCATATAGGGCTGCCTATACTATTAAGCCGAATCCAGATAAAAAATTGGAAAGTGCTAGGATTACAGCAATAGCTAACCAAGTATTAACAAGGCTCAGAAAGAAATTTCCAGAATTGGTTGAGGCGATGTTATTTGAAGATATTACTCCAGACTTTGTAAGAAAAGAAATGATGAAATTATATAAAAATGATGTTGCTACAATTGGAGAAAGAACAAGAATATTAGAATTGATGGGTAAAATTCATGGTATGTTTACGGATAAACAAGTAGTAGAAAGTAGTATAAAACAAATAGTTGGAGATGTCTATAGAGAAACAGACGAAGATTTTGAAGTTAAAGATAATAGACTTAGTAGATTAGATATTGAAAATATTAATATAGGTAAGGCTTAATATGCAAACGTTAAATATTGCTAAACTTAAGCAAATCATTGGATTTAAACCTAATCCTATACAAGAAAATATATTAAGAAATCTTCTTAAATATACTTGTGTTGTTGGTGGTCGTCGTTTGGGAAAAACAATTCTTGCTGCTTACATAGCTCTTAAACAACTATTTATACCTAATCAATCTATATGGGTTATAGCTCCTGAACGTGATCTTGCATCTCGTATATGGGAGTATTTAGATGTTTGGATAAATAATAATTTCCAAGAAGTATTCAGAATTAATAAACATGAACATATAGTAGAAAATATCGTAACCAAGTCTAAACTTTGGACTAAGACTACAGAAAACGAGCAAAGTTTGCGTGGCAAGGGTCTTAATCTTGCTATATTAGATGAAGCTGCAATTATACCAAATGGAATATGGGAAGGACATATATTGCCTAACCTGATGGATAGTAATGGTCGGGCATTTTTTATTTCTAATCCATTTGGTTTTAATTGGTTCTATGATTTGTATTTAAGAGGTACACCAGAAGGAAGAATAGAAAATCCAGAATATATATCTTTCCAAATACCTACTGCAATAGAAGATATCGATGGTAATATTATCGGTACAAATAATCCATCTACAATAAGTATTAATACATTAAAATCTAATAAAAGAACAACGCCAATAGATATTTGGAGACAAGAGTACCTAGCAGCATTTCAAGAAGGTGCTGGACAAAGGTTTAAAAATTTTGAAAGTTGTATTGATGAGACAATTGTTTTGAGTGATCATAATGAATGGTTTGAAAATCCAGACCCAAAACATCTTTATTTTGTAGGAGTAGATGTAGCTAAAGTCGAAGACTTTACTGTTATAACTGTTGTTGATAGAATGACACATCGTGTTGTTGGTTTTTATAGAATTAATAGTTTATCTTGGGCATTTATGCGTAATAAAGTTAAGGAAATTTCACTAAGATATAATAATTCAGAGATAATTTTAGATGCTACGGGCAATGCTGGTAGTATGTTTTCAGAAGATTTAAGAAATATTGGTGCTAATGTTGATGTAGAATTTGTATATACTAATAGTAAAAAAATACAACTTATAGATAAATTAGCAATACTTATAGATAGAAAGAAAATTATGTTTCCAAGAATACCGCAGTTGATTTTAGAAATACGATCATTTACGTATCATTTCACTGATGGCGGTACTTTAGTATATGGATCTTCTAGAAAGGATGACTGTCTTAACTCTCTTGCTCTAGCTTGTTGGAAATTGAATGAAGAACCATTAGGTAGTGATACTATGTTTAACTATCCTATGTTGCCTAGACATAGAACTTTTAATTAATACATAGTAACTATTGATAAATTGATATATTTGTGTTATAATATAGCTAATAATGGCATCTTCTTATCAAACCTTAACTGACGTTTATTCAGATGTTAGATATAATTCTGGGAAAGATTCAAATACACTAGTAAATAGTGATCTTTTAAGGTTGGCTAATAAATATTATCGTTTAATGGTACGTCATTTGATAGATCTTAACGAGGATTTATATGCAGAAATATCTAATACAGCTTTGGTTGCTAATCAAAGAGAGTACCCATTACCAACAGACAGTATAACTACCTATGGTAGTGGTTTAATTAAACTGCAAAGAGTAGAAATTGCTTATGATGGTTCTAATTGGAGAGTGGCTGATCCTATATCTCAACAAGAAATAGTTGATCCAACTGTTTTAAATGCTGATTTAAATAATACATTTGATAAAAGTGATCCAGTATATTGGTTTAAAGACCGTTCTATATGGATTGCTCCTGTACCATCTAGTTCCGATTCTGTAGCTGCTAATAATACTAATTTATATATATTTTGGATTAAAAGACCAAATGAAATGACTGCTGGTACTGATATTCCAGATTTACCAACAGATTTTTTAAGTGTTCTTGCAGAAGGTATGTTGATAGATGTTTTTAGAAAGTACGGTAAGTTAAATGATATGCGTATTGCTGAAACTAGATGGGAAAGAGGTATAAATGCAATGAGGGAGATGGAAGCACATCCAGATCAAGAACAGAAGTTTGTTTTTAAATCTGCTAGAAAGAATTATCAATAAATATGGCTGATATACTTTATAATCAAGGTAATCAATTAGTAAATAGAGTTGCTGGTTATTCTCCAGATAAATATGAGGAAGCCGCTTTAGAATCTATTAATTATGAAAGAGCACAAAGAGATGATGCTGCGGTTTTTATAACTGAAAAAAAACAATATTTAATGAGGAAGGTTATAGATAAGGCTCGTGATTACTACTATGGTAATTTTAAAAATCCTAAAGATGAAGTTACTGGTGAATATAAAACATGGGTTCCTCTTACAGAATGGTCAGTTGAATCTGTTGTGAAATCTGTTGATTTAGATACTAAAGATATTTTAGTTCAACCAGGTAAATTATCTTCGGTTAATGTAACTCCTATATTTAGAGCACTAATTTTGGATACTCTTAAAAAGATTGGTTTTGGTCAAATGTTAAATGACTTGATTCGTGTACTTTCTCGTGATGGTACTGTAGTTGTTAAAACTTTTGAATCTATAGACCCTGTTACCAAAAGAAAAATCTTAAAATCTAAAATAATAGATTTACTTAATCTATGGGTTGATCCCTCTGCAGATTCTCTACAAGAAACATCTATTATAGAGAGGGATTATTATTCTGAAGACCAGATTAAAAATTATACTAATGTATGGCGTAATACTCAATATATTAATTTCTCTCTAAATGTTTCTAGATTGCCAAATCAATGGTCTCCTATTCGTAGTAAAGTACCTAATACAGAAATTTGGGAGAGATGGGGAGAAATTAAAAAATCTTGGATAACAAAAAATGATGCTGATGATAATACATGGATAGATGGTCATATAGTTGCTTCTGGACTTGGTAATGCACAAATTATACATCATATTGATAAAAATCCTAGAGAAGATAGAATAAAACCATATGAAGAGGCATGGTATAAAAGATTAGATGGTAGATGGTATGGAAGAGGTGTTGCAGAAATGTTATTTGGATTACAGGAGTATGCTAATATGGTTGTTAATACTAGAAAAAGCAATAATATGGTATTACAAAATGGTATATTTCTGATTCGTAAGGGATCTGGATTGACACCAGATATGGTTAGTGCAATATCATCTGGCGGTGGTTTACCAGTTACAGATATTGATAGAGATGTTAAACAATTAAGTGTACAAGATTATAGGCAGTCATCTTATGCTGATGAAGATAGAATAAACTCTTATGCTGATCGAGTTACTGGCTCATTTGATATTAATCGTGGAGAAGCTGGTAGGGCATCAACATCTGCTACTGCGACATTAACCCAAGATAGAAATATTAGAGATACATTTGTTTTAGTTCAAGAGGGTATTGGGTTTTTTGTAGAAAGACTTATAGTGAGACAGTATTTACCTATGTTAAAGAAAATATTAAAGAATGAAGACATTATTCGTGTTACTGGTGATGCAGACTTATTGGCATTTATTGATGAATCTATTATTAATCACAGATTAGATGAATTTAAAGAAGAAACATTACAAAGAACAGGATTTTTGCCAGAAGATAATGATATACAAAGATTCTACGAAGATCAACAGAAGTTTTTGAAATCAATGGGTAAAAATAGATTTGTAAAGTATTTTAATACATTATTTGATGAGAATGTTGATATTGATGTAACTGTAACAGATGAAAGATTTAACAGGGTTGTAGCAGTACAACAGTTAAGAGATATGTTAATTGCACATTCAAGATCACCAGTTGCATCTAAGTTAAACCTAGATGCTATTATGAGAGAAATGTTAAATCTAATGGGTATTAAGGGAGAGTTATTCTTTGAGAAACCACAGTTACCTGCTTATAGTACTGGTTCTGCACAATATGGAAGATTATTAAAAGAACTACCAGAAGGTTTACCAACAGAAGTAACGGCTTTAGAAAATGCTGCTGGTTTACCTCAAATTGGTCAATCAGGGTTAAGATATCCAGATTTTCAGACTAGAATTAATGTAGCTGCGCCATTAACTCGTTTTGGTAATTTATAACTATGGGTCGAAAATTTAAAACACAACAACAAGTTTCTTATCTATTATCATCTGGTTCACCTTTAACTTCTGAACAAAAGAGTAAACTTAAAAGTGAATTACATTCTAAAACAGTGAAAATAGTTAAGAAGAAAAAAAAGTAACATATGGCATATAAAGAATATACAAGATATATGAATGAGAGATTAACTAAAACTTCTGAAGGTAGAAAATCTCTTGAAGAATATAATAAATATAAAAAAACTATTACTGAGTTACCACAAAAAATAGCTAAGATTGCGGTCGAAAAAGTAAAAAAAGTACCAAAAAATATAATTAGTAATCTTGGTAAGATAACTACTAAAGTTTTACCTACTAAGACTATTATTGTAAAATAATATGCATGATAATGAATACACAATGAGAGATGCTTCTTCTGAAGAATCTTATCCAACGGTTTCTGGTGGTGTTAAGTCTCAAAAGTACTATCCAACGATAAGTTTTGATGTTAAACAATTGCCAGAAATAAGTATGTGGCAAGTTGGTGGAGAATACATGTTAGTATTAAAGGTTAAACAAACTAGCTACAATCAAAGTAAGTATATGGGTAAGACTGAAGAACGTGCTACATTTGAAGTACGAGAAGTAGGATCAATGCACAATGAAGCAAAGATGACAGATAGTATGGTTAGTAAAAAGTTAGGATATAAGTAAAACTTGAAAATATACGATATTTATGTTATAATATAGTAAAATGAATAAAGAGTCAGAAGGTGAGCACATAAAAAGAGTTGATATAGGTGAAAAAACTAGAAACTTTTTAGTTTCTGAGGAGTGGTTGAATTTAGTGAAACCTATACTTGACAGTATGTTAATTGGTCTTAAAGATGCTACAACAATAGATGTTTCATCTGATAAAAAGGCCGCAATAGAAGTTAAATCTAGAACATTAGCCGCTAAATATATTCAAGAAATAGAAACTCTTTTAGAAGGCCATGTAGCAAACGGGGATTTAAGTAAAAAAATATTAGAAAGAGCTGTTTCTGTAAATGAACTTTACAAAGTGAATGAATAATAAATAACTGGAATTAAACGATATTCCTTAAAAGGTGGGTGTGCTTTTTTAAGGAATATGGTCGAATTTCCTGTAACATCTAACTTTTTATAATAGTTGTAGGAAGATAACAATCGTAATAAATTCTTTTGTTATTTACTACTATTATCGTAATATGGAAGAAAACAACAAACCTGAATTAACCAACCCTTCTACTGATACAACGGTACAACCTGAAATAACGGTAGAAAAAACTCTTGAAGAACAAATTAATGAGAGAGTTATGGAAGGTATAAATCAACAAAAAGCAAGTGATAACTTGCTGAAACCAATCGAAGGAGGACTTTCAAATGTTGTGACCAATAATGATTCTACTAAGAATCAAGTTCTAGCACAAAACTCATTTAATTTAGATGAGCTCAATGCTGCTTCTGGTAGGGTTTTTAAGGATAAATCTGATTTTCTTAAGCACTATGATAATTTAAAAAATTTCGTAGGAACTAAAGTAGAATCTATTAAACCAGAAGAAACCAAACCAGTAGTTGTAGAAAGTTATAAGCCACAAGCATCTGACGAAAATGTTAAAGCTTTGGATGATAGACTTGCTAAACTTGAAGACGCAAATCAGAGACTTACATTAAAAAATAAGTATCCATTTGCTACTGAAGTCGAGAATGAAATTGCTGTAATAGCGAAAGCTACCAACAAGTCTTACGTGGAAGTATTTGAACAATCACCATTTAAGAACCTTCTTGAACAAAAAGCCAAAGAAGAATCACAAAAGAGTCCAGTAGTTACTCCAAAAACTAGGATTGGCTTCGATACTAAGAAAGTTGAAGAACTTGGCAGAAGAGTATTGTCTTATAATGCTTCGGAAGAAGATAAGCAAGCTCTGGTTGCTGAAGTTCTTGGCATAAAGTAATCGAAGTTCTAAAAATTTGGCTACAGATGAAATAGTACGTAGTTACGGCGATACAACAGCTAAAACTGATATCGTTGGACTAGTGGAAATTTTAACAGCTAAAGAAGCTTGGTTTCTAAACAATCTAGGTAAAACGGTTGCTATTAATACAATACATAGCAATCAAATTGATACCCTTTTAACAGCTGCATCTCAGGCAGTTGGAGAAGGTGCTGATTTAACAGCTCTTGCTCGTACAGTCCCTACATTGGTAACGAATATTGTTGAAAAAGTTGCGATACCTTTTAAAGTATCTAAAACTCAACAATTAATTCAACATTACCACGGTGAAAATGAATTAGCTCGTCAAACCACTAAGGCTCTTGATGAATGGGGAAATGCTACTGAGTTCGATCTTGTAAGATCAACATTAGTATCTGGTGCTTCTGGTACTGTTCCTAAAATGAATGGTATTATAAACGCTATATCTAGATCTACAAATACCACTGCACATAATTCTGGTACTGCACTTGCTGCTTCTATTATAAACGGCTTGATGAAAGAGGCTATGGATAATTCAAATGGCAATGTTGCAACAGACCTATTTTGTGGATCATTCTTAAGAAATGTTATTGATGGTTTTACACAGAAATCAAATACTCTTGTATCAGTTGATGCAAGAACTATTGAAAATACTGTTGATATCTATCAAACATCATTTGGAAGAATTGCAGTTCACTATCACAGGTATGTACAGCAAACTTCTGATGCAACTGGTCGTTTACTTGCAATAAGACCAGATACATTAAAGATTGCGTATTTGAGAAGACCATTTGTTGACACTGAATTACAGAGAGCTGGAGATTATGATTTCAGAGCTGTATTGGGTGATATGACACTTGAACTTAGAAACAGAGATTCAAATTGGTTTGCTAGTGGATTCGATAAAGACTAATTTTAATTAGTTTTAGCTATCGAATAATAATCCTTGAAGTCCTTGGGTATAATCCTTACGAAAGTACCTAAGGTGGTAAGGCTTGAAGGACTCATAATTAAATATGAATGTTAATAAAGATAACATAGGAGAATTTATAAAAAGTCAAAAATTTACTGATCAGCTTTTTGTTTCAATATTTAAAAAAATAATGGAAAAACATAAAAATGAAACATTAAGACAAACTGCTATTAGATCTATGATAGAAATATATGAAAGTAAATATGACGTAGAAATGAGACGACATTCTAAAAATATTAGAGAGAGAAAAGAAAATAGAGCTAATGAATATGCGGTTAATAAAGAACAAGATATGAGAATTTTATTTACAATACCAGATACTCTTTTTGCGAGATTACAAAATGCAGTCGAAATATCAGACCCAGGTGGACCTGGATTTATGACACAAGAATCATTTGATTTGTTAAAAGAAGACGTTTGGTTTGCTAAAAATTTTAAACAGTATATGGTAGCAGAAAAATACTAATATGAGTAAAGATATAAAAATCGCACTAATAACTACTATTTGTAACTTTTGCAATAAGGAATTTAGACATAAAAAGACTAATAATGCACGTATGTTTTGTGATTCATGTAGAACAAAAAACTGGAAAATTTATGGCCCAAGTGACTGGAATTCTTCTCCCGCTGGAAAAGAATATATGAAACGATATATTAAAGATTATGTAGAAAAACTTAAGAATATAGTTTACTCACATTATGGTTGGAAATGTAACTGTTGCGGTGAAATGTTGGTTTCAATGTTAACTATAGATCATGTAGAAAATGATGGATATAAAGATAGGAAAAATAATATTTCTGGTATTACTTTATACAAGAGAATCATAGAGGAAGAATTCCCAAATAAGTATCAAATATTTTGTATGAATTGTAATTGGAGTAAAAGAATTTTAAAGGGGATATGTCAACACAAGATATAAAAATCAAGATAGCACTCGCTCTAATTGTGAAAGCTGATGATAAAGAAGCTGAGTTATTAGATCGTTGTCTTGGTGGTATAATTAGGGAAAAATTAAATATAAAACATAAAAATATCAATCTTAAAAAGACAGATGGATTAGCTAAGTATGTAGATGGTATATTTATAACTATTACTGGTGAAAATGAAAAATGTGAAGAAGTAGCAAAAAAGTATAATGCTAAAGTATCACATTATAAATGGGATTATAGTTTTGCTAATGCTAGAAACTTTAATTTTAATCAAATTAGTGAAGATTATAAATATATAATTTGGACAGATACAGATGATGTTTGGCATAATGCTAGTTTAATTAGAAATGTAGTTAGTGAATCTGATAAGAAAGCTATTGATGTTGTTGTTTTAAAATATCTATATGATTTTGATGATTATGGTAATTGTATTGTTGAACACTTAAAAACGAGAATAATTAAAAATGATGGATGTGTTAAGTGGGTAAATGATATACATGAAGATTTTCAGGAAAATAGAAGATTGTTGTCATATCTTAATAACGAAATAAAGGTAATACATCTTACTGATGACAAACGTTCATTATTAGCTTCGACTCGTAATATTTACATTGCTGAATTAGCTGTTCAAAAAAATCCGCAAGATCCACATAGTTATTGGAATTTGGCTAATACATATACCATGAGTGGTAAGTATAAAGAAGCTATGCCGATATATCTTAAGTTCATTGAAATATCAAATTCTGATGAAGAAAGGTTCTTATCTTGGCATAGATTATCTAATATTTATAAAGAATTAAATGATTACGGTAGAGCTATTGAATCAGAGTTAGAGGCATTATCATTGAGATCATGGTATCCAGATGCTTATTTTTCTTTGGGTGAACTTTATTATAAAACTGGTAAACTTAGAAATGCTCAAGAAATGGTTGAAATGGGTTTTACAAAAAAAATTCCAGAAGTAGAAAGTATTGTATGGAATCCATTAGACTACACATATAATCCAGCAATGCTATTAGCTAAAATATATTTGGAAGCCAATAAACCACGTGAGGCTATAAAAAAATTAAAAGTTTGTTTAAGATATAGACCAAAAGATAAAAGTATTAAAAAGGCAATAAATGATATACTTCCAGAAATTAGAAAATTTGATTTCGCTGAAAATGTATATAAAAAAGCTAAAAAATTAACAGATAAAAATAAAATTAAAGAGTTATTAGATTCTGTGCCTACTGATATGATTTACTATCCTCCAATTGTTTATTTAAGAAATACTCATTTTATTAAAGAAACTTCTTCTGGCAAGGATTTAGTTATTTTATGTTCATATACCGAACATGAGTGGAATGCAAATACAGCCAATACAAATGGCGTTGGTGGTTCTGAAGAATCTGTTATACAATTATCTAAAAGATTTGTAAGTTCTGGATACAATGTAACAGTTTATGCTAATACACCACAACAACAAGAAAGTGTTATAGATGGTGTAAGTTGGAAGCCATATATGGCATGGAATTATAAAGATAAACAAGATATTGTTATCTTATGGAGACATCCTAAATTTTTAGATTTTGATATAAATTCAAATAAAGTTTATGTTGATATACATGATGTTGTTCCACCAGCTGAATTTACTAAAGATAGAATACTAAAGGTTACAAAGTTTTTATTTAAAAGTCATGTTCATAGAAAGTACTATCCAAATATACCAGATAATAAGTGTGAAGTAATACCGCATGGTCTTGATATTGCCGAATTTGATGATAAAAGATATTTGCAGAGAGATCCCTACCGTATATTAAATACTTCTTCTCCTGATAGGGGCTTAAAAACTTGCATAAAGATTATAAAGCTTGTTTATGATAAGTTGCCAGGTAGTTTAAAATCTAAGTTAAAGTTTGCTCAATATTATGGATTTAATGTCTGGGATGCAGAATTTCAGACTGATAGAGATATGATGAAATGGAAAGAAGATGCTATCAAACAGATGGATGAACTAAAGAGAATTGGCATTATGGAGGAAGATAGCGGCAAGAAAATATCTCAGCGGCAAGTAACTACTGAATATTTGCGTTCTGGTATGTTATTATATCCTAGTAATTTTTTTGAAATAGGATTTATATCTGGTATGAAAGCGATGTTAGCTGGCTGTATCCCATTAACCACAGATGTATTTGCGCAGGGTGAATTTGTAAAAGGAATTAAAATTCATTCTGACACTACATATGACAATTGGATCAAAGACTTAAGAAGCGGTACTGATTACGGAGTTGATAATATAGAAGAGGTATCAGACAAAATAGTTGAATATGTAACACAGGTCGATAAATATGAACCAATGAGACAGGAATTAATCAACTACGCTAAGCAGTATACTTGGGACAAAACTGCTAGTGGATGGATTGATGAGTTTAGTAAATAATATGGAACAACAAGAACAAAAAGATATGACGGTAATGGAGAAATCTGGTGGTTATTCTTATAGTTGTGATAAAGGTTATCACGATTTTAATAAGTCGTTAACAAGATTAGAGGTTTCTACAGACGGACTAACTAGGGTATTTATGACTTGTTACATATGCAATAGAGAGATTATTATAGATGCTCCGTTAAATATTAATGATTTGATAAAAAAAGAAAATGAAAATATTCAATATAATACTCCAGGTAATGATACAAATCAGAAAACGCAAGAAAATGAAGATGAATTTTGGAAAAAAATAAAAAGTAAATAGTTCTTTAAATATACGGTTAAAGTAGGGCATAAAAGTCCTCATTGTGAGGCATAAGAAGTCCCAAATAAATGACCAAAAATAATTATGAAGTTGATATACTGATTAATGGTAGATCAGTAAAAGAGTATAAACACGAAGGTAAGTTGTATATAGAAGGTCGTAAGGGTAGTAGATTTTCTATCAGAATTAGAAATAATGGCTGGGATGAAATACTTGCAGTTCCTTCTGTAGATGGTTTATCTGTTATGGATGGTAAACTATGTTCTATGTACAAGTCAAGAGGTTATATAGTTAAACCCCATAGTGTTGTGAATATAGATGGATGGAGAACAAGTGATAAAGAAGTGGCAGAGTTTTACTTTTCAGATGTAAATGATTCGTACGCAAAAAGATCTGGAAAGGGTACTGAAAATACTGGTATTATAGGTGTGTCTATATTCGGTAAAAAGTGGAACAGTTATACATATTCTGGTTCTATTGGATTACAATTTAGTAATGCTAGTGGTTTTCCTTCAACATCTGCTAATGTTGTTAACTTAGCGGAAAATAGTGGAAATTCTAATCTTACTTTATCTTCGAATATAAGAGCTAGTAATACGTTGTCTAATAAATTCGAAAATAATAAGGATTTAGTTTCGTATCAAGAGAATAGACAAGATGTAGCAACTGGATTTGGAGCAGCTAAAAGAAGTGAAATAGAAAGAATATATTTCGGTCGAGAAGATATGCCACGTGAAGTATTTAAGATTTACTATAATACAAAGGAAAGATTAGAGGAAATTGGTGTTAATACAAAGAAAGAAATTGTTAATGTTAATACACCAGATTCATTTCCAGGTGATTATTGTAAACCTCCAGTAAAATAATTAATTAGATTTCTTATATCAGCTTTGACTGTATATTTAAAAAACTATAAAAATTTATGCTATCGGAAAAGAAAATAAAACATATTAATAAACTAAATTCTTTACCAAGGAATGAAAAATGGTGTAAGAATATAAGTAATGGCAAGAAAAATGGAAAATATTTGAATTGTTTGTTTTGTGATAAGATATTTTGGTCTAGACCATCTTGGATAAGATTGGGAAATAAGTATTGTTCTAGAAAATGTTATGGTAGTCATAAGTCGACTCTGGTAAGAGGAGAAAACAATAGTAATTGGCAAGGTGGGATAAATGATATTAATAGTGCCATTAGACATTCTAAGGAGTATAAAAAATGGAGAATATTCATATTTAACAGAGACAACTATACTTGTCAAAAATGTGGTCAAGTCGGAGGCGAATTAAATGCGGATCATATAAAACCATTCTCTTTATTTCCAAAACTAAGATTTAACTTTGATAATGGTAGGACATTATGTGTCTCATGTCACAGAGAAACATTTTCTGATTACCATGTCATTAAACTTCAATTCTTTACGTAAGGTTCGAACCTACAAAAACAGAAGTAGTAGATTATATAAAACCATATATAAAAGATAAGGTTGTTTATGATTTAGGTGCTGGTGATGGTAAATTTTCATTAGCTATGAGTGGTTATGCAAAAAAGGTTGTAGCAGTAGAAATAGATCCAATGCTTGCTGGTGATTGTAAACTTAGAGGTTTAGAAACTATAGAGGATAACTTTCTTAATGTTAATTTAGAAAATGCAGATGTAATTTATATATTTTTAAATTTAATGGGTAATTACGCTGTAACAAAAAAAATACAAGAAGAAAAATGGCATGGTATATTAATTAGTCATTTTTATCCTCTTATGAATGATATAACAGATTTTATAAAACCAAACGAAGTAATTAATGTTAATATTAATGGATTCAGGGCACCATTTTTAATTTATAATATATGAAAACATTGATTGGTATAATGTCAAAAAGACGTGCGGGTTTAAAATATTCTAGGGCTAATAAAGAAAAAAACAAAAAATATCGTATTGAAAATAAGGAAATTATTGACGAAGGAAAACGTGTTTATTATAACAATAATAAACAACATGTGAAAAACAAAATTAAACAATGGAAATTAAATAATAAAGATAAAGTGAATTTTTATAATAAAAGAAGAAGAAATAAAAAAAGAGGTGCGATTGGTTATCATACTATAGAAGAATGGGAAGAAAAAAAGAGAAAACACAAGTATCATTGTGTATATTGCGGGATAACAGAAAAGGAACTTAAAAATAAATATGAAAATAGTAGGTGGCACTTACTCACAGAAGACCATGTAGTTCCAATTAGTAAGGGCGGATCTGATTATATTGATAATATTGTTCCTTCTTGTATCACGTGTAATACTACAAAAAAAACAAAATTACTTACTTCTGGAAATATTAAATATCATTTATTTTGGCCATATTATAATGGTACTAAAATTATAGATATGTTAAGAAATGTATTTACTGCTGATAATAGTAATCGTTGGATCGGACAAGGACCACTTGTGGATGAATTTGAACAAGAATTTGCTAAGAAGTTTGGTTTTAAGTATTGTGCGATGACTAATTCTGGAACATCTGCATTACATTTAGCATATGTATTATCTGACATTAAAGAAGGTGATGAAGTAATTAGTACTCCACTTACATGTAGTGCAACACATCATCCATTATTACAACAAAAAGCTAAAATAATTTTTGCTGATATAGAATTAGATACTTTAAATATAGATCCAAAAGATATAGAAAAAAAAATTACATCAAAGACTAAGGCTATTATAGTTACACATCTTGGTGGTCTTACTTGTAATATAAATAAAATTATGAAAATTTCAAGAAAGTATAAAGTAAAAGTTATTGAAGATGCTTCCCAATCTGTTGGTGCTAAAAATTTTGGTAAAGCAGATTTTACTTGTATATCATTTCAAGCTATTAAAAATTTAAATGTTGGTGGCGATGGTGGAATGTTAATATCTAAAAATAAATATGACCATGAAAGAGCAATAAAAATGCGTTGGTTTAGTATAGATAGACGACAAAAAGAATCAAAAAAATGGCAAGCATGGGATAGACGTGGAATTACATTTGATCAAGAAGAACCAGGATTTAAATATCAAAGCAACGATTCTACTGCTGCAATAGGATTAGTACAACTTAAGGATATTGATTGGATTGTAGAACATAGAAAGAGATTAACTGCCATTTATAGACAAGAGTTACAGGGTATTAGACAAATAGAATTATTAAGAGAAGGTGATAACTCATTCTGGTTATTTATGATAAAAGTTGAAGATAGAGATGATTTTTGTAAGTTTTTATTAGATAATAAGATTGAAACAAATGTTGCTCATGTTCGTAATGATATTTTAAGTGTTTTTGGTGGCAAAAGATTGAATTTACCCAATATGAATAAAGTAGAATTTAAATATATATGTTTACCTCTCCATTATGGTATTCAAGATGAAGATGTTAAATTTATTTGTAAAAAAATTAAAGAGTTTTATAATGGATAATGAAATAAAATCATTCATACAGAGTCGTGATATGGATAAGGTTCTCGCCTTGGCGGAACAACCATTATTAAATGACAGTAAAATAAAAAGAGTTGAGATTATAGTTCTTAAATATAAGTCTCCAGAGCTTGAAGCAGAATGTGTTACTAAAATAATAAGAAATACGCAGTGGCCGTATAAATTAAATTTCTTTGATAATCGTGGCAATGGGCCAAATACTTCAAAGGCATGGAATAAACTTATAATGGAATCAACTTGTGACTATATTCTTTTTATAGATTCTGATGCATTTGTGATGGATTCTATTGGCACAGTAAATGGAGAAAGACCAAGGGAAGGAGTATGTTGGTTAACAGAAATGATGAAAGGTCTAGATATGTATGAAGATGTGGCAATGGTTGGTCCAGTTTGTGGTACAACTGGCGTGACCACAATGCAATCAATGAGACCAAAAGATATGGATCCGTTTGTAATTGATGGTCATTTATCTGGATATTGTTTTTTAACTAAAAAGTCTATTTATAAAGAACTTAGGTACTTTGATGAAGATTTTTGTTTTTATGGGCAAGAAAGTGATTGGATAGAAGAAATATTAGAAAAACGTGAACATAAAATAGTTATAGCTCCAAGAGCACACGTTATACATGGTTTAGAAGGTTTTGGTAGTATGGCTGCTCAACAGGCAGTAAGAGAAGGAGAATTCAGTATGGAGTCTGATGCAAGCTATAGCTACTTAATGTGGAACTTGAAAAAACAAAGAAGGATGAAATTGAAGGGGCAAATACATGAATTTAGTTATTGATTATGTCTATTATTTAAAGAAATATGTCAAATAATAAAAAAAGAATTTTGATTTGTGGTGCGAACGGATATATAGGGGTGGCTTTGTATTCTTATTTAAAGGAACGTGGTTTCACTGTGCTTGGTATTGATAATGAAATGAGAGAAAGAAATGTTATAAATATTGGTAGTAATTCTTTAACAAGAAATAGTAAGCCATCTGACTTTAAGCTAGATATTTCTGAAGATTATAGGGGATTTAAAGAAATTGTAGAAAGTTTTAGACCAGAAACTATTGTTAATTTGGCACAACAACCATCTGCTCCGTTTTCTATGATTGATGCTGACCATGCTATTTTATCTCAGAAAAATAATATTTGTGGTGGTATGAATATATTATGGGCAGTTAAAGAAGTTGATCCTAATATACATATTATTCAGCTAGGTACTGCTGGAGAATATCCAGATTGGTTGTATAATGGGATAGAAGTGCCAGAAAGTAGCAGGATAGAAGTTGAATATAATAAAAAGAAATGGATCATTCCAACACCTAGATATGCTGGTAGCTGGTATCACTTTTCAAAACTTTATAGTTCATATAACTCTGATTATGCATCTAGAATTTGGGGATTAAAAGTAACTGATATAAATCAGGGAATAGTATACGGTCATATTGGTGAGACAAGATTAGATTATGATGAGTATTTCGGTACTGTTATAAATAGATTTGTAGTACAAGCTGTCGTTGGTGTACCATTAACTATTTATGGTACTGGTGAGCAAACTAGAAGTTTTATACATCTAAAAAACTCTATTGAGGCGATAGAACTTCTGATTAATAATCCAGCTAACATTGGAGAGTATAGGGTTATACAACAACTTACAGATATTAAAAGAGTTTCGGAAATAGCGAATATTGTTAAGTCAATTACTAATTGTGAGATTGATAACATAGAAAATCCTAGATCAGAGATGGAGAAAAATGAATTTAAGTTTGAAGCCAATAAGTTGAAAACAATTGGATTAAAGCCAGTAGATATGGAATCAGAAATAAAGAATCTTTTTAATATTATTTCCAAGTATAAAGAAAATATTAATAAGAGTGTTATTTGGCCAAAAACTAAATGGAAATAAAAAAAACATTTTTACAGCTTTTTTATGACTTGTATACAAAGGGTGAGATGCTAAAGGCAGAAAAATTATTAAACAACTGTATACCGTTAGAGTTACAAGATGATGAAGATATTCTGAATATCAGAAAAGAAGTGATTGAAAGACTAAATGATATAAGAGACTGGAATAATAATGGACGACCAACACCAAATGATTACGCTAAAATTTACGATATTAATCTATTTCCTAAATTTACCAAAGCACTTGAAAAAATAGAAGAATATTTTGAAAATAATCATATTGATGGATATAAAGAAATATTGGATGTTGGATGTTATACTGCTGGTTTTATTAACTACTTGGCACAAAACGGTTATAAGTGCGTAGGAATTGATATTCATAAGGATTTAATGATAAAGTTGAACGGAGAAACACATGGTGATCCACTGTTTATATATAGTAGGGTAGAAAATATTTCACAATATTTTGACCAAAAATTTCATGTGGTGACAGCATTTGATGTTTTAGAACACTGTTTGGATGTTGGACCTGCTGTTAGTGCTATAGAGTCTGTTGCTAAAAATAATGCACTAATAGTTATTAATCTACCGAGAATGACATCATTTTATAAAGATGAAGCCTTAGAACATCTTAGAATGTTTTCTGACAAAGATATAAAAAATATATTTGGTAATAAAAAGAATTATAAGTTTGAACTTTGTAGAGATGAATTAGACAGAGAAACAAGTTTTATAACTTACAATAAATAGTATGAAAATAGATGATAAAATTTGGGAAGATATATGGTCTAAAGAATTATATCCTCCAATAAGTGAAACATATGTGAGTACTGGATTTGGTACAGATGAGGAGCCAGATTCTTCTGTGTGTTTTGCTAACCATGCGGGAGCTATGGGAAATGTATTTAAGGAGGGTGTTAAAATATTAGATTATGGATGTGGGTTAGCTAGATTTTGTAACTTTGTTAGTAAGCGTTTACGTAATTTTACATATTATGGTGTTGAAAAACCAGGTAGTGATTTTTTGTGGGGAGAAAAGGCCATAGAGTATGCAAATACTCATTTCGGTCATGATAGTAGGGTGCATTTTGGATTTACGGAACAAGACGTAGAGAAACTCGCAATAGATAATGTAGATGTAGCATTGTTGCTTAGTATATTTACTCATACAAATATAGAAGAAACGCATAGAATTATGACTAAACTTATGCCAATAATAAATCGTGGAGGTGTAATTGTATTTTCTGTACACCTTGCAAATGGATATAATCTGATGACTGCAAGTGGTATTGAAATAGGAAAGGCATATGGATTTTATGATTCATACAACATAGTATATAATACACAACAACAGATTAATGATATAGCTAAAAAGTTTAATATAACTATTGATATAAAAGATGCTTTCATTACTGGAGGTAATCTTAATTTGGCAGTATTTCAAGCGTATAAATGAGTAATAAGATAAAGATCTCAATAGTTTTCAATGGGATAACTCTAAAATATAGCCCAGATCACGCAGGAATTATCCAGATTATGGATAAGTGGAAAGAAACTGGTAAAATATTAGACTGGCAGATTGTTGATTGTCATCAACATGGACAGTTAGGAATGGATATAGTTGAGACAATCAAATCATTCAAACCAGATGTTGTGTTGCATGGGATGACCGATAGTATGTCTCAAGGATGGATTATTAAGATAGGAGAAACATTTCCTAATATAATGCAAGTGCAATCCATGTGGGATTACAGACCTCAAATAATGAATTATGATGGGTTGTGGGATACATGGAAAAAATCTGGACCATATCTTGATCTTATAACTTTGTCTAATAAAGAACAACTTGATTGGTGGGCTAAAGACTTTGGAGTTAAAACAATGTATTGGCCACATGGATGTGTGGTAAAAGATGTAGAATATAGTGAAGAATATGCCGTTGATACTATATTCACTGGTGATAGACATATGTCTGGACCTTATAGAAACAGAGTAGATTTTATTGATAAGGTAAATAGTTTAACTCCCATAACATGGATTAACAATGGTGGAGGAGATGCGGACCCAGATAGGGGAAAAATTTGGAAGGACTTAGGTAAGATTTATTATTCAGCAAAAACAGTATTGGATATCAGCCACTTTTGGGATTCGGAAGGGTATGCAAGTGGAAGATATTTTTACACATCGGGATTAGGTGGATGTGCAATTTCAAAACGATTCCCAGATTGTGATAAATTATTTCCAGAAGGAACAAAAATCTACTTTGATACACCAGAAGAAGCTGCTGATAAGATTAAGTTCTATGTTGAAAATAAAAAAGAAAGGAATGAAGTAAAAATAAAAGGTAAAGAATGGTGTAATCTACATCATACATATGATATTAGATTTAAAGAATTATTTAAAGAATTGAATATCTAATGATGGAAATATCTAATTTAATAAAACAATCATTATCAACAGATACCGAACTTGAAAGAGTTGAAATATTTATTTTGCACCATTCCATACCAGAAAACACAATTAAATGTTTAGCTAGTCTTATAGCTCATACCGATTGGCCATATAAAATAACCGTTTTAGATACGTCAGTATATCCAAGAGGATTGTTAGCAAAAATTTACAACAAATTAATAAAAGAGTCAACCTGTGATTATATTGCTTTTGTATGTTCAGATTCGGAGTTCAATCAAAACTGGCTTAAAAAATTTATGACTTACTTAAAAAATAATAAGAAAGTCGGATGTATTGTACCACTAACAAACCCACCAGTTAATAAAGAAATGGATGTTAAAACTAATACTGGAGAATATGAAATACCAGCTAGTGCATTATCTATGTCTATTAGTTTATTTAGAAAGAATGATATTGTATGCATTGGAGGATTTGATGAAAAATTTTATTTATATGGTCATGATGTTGACTTACTAAAGAAAATGTCTAAAAAACACGTATTTATATTAGATTCTTCGATCACAGTCGAACATAACGTTGGATCAACCACTAAGATGGTTTTTACTAAAGATGAATTAAATGAGGTAGATAATTATCTTAATAGTGTCAAAGATGATTAGTATAGAAGAGGCATTAAGTAAATTAAAAGAAAATTTTCAGAGTTCTCTTGTTATACATCAAAAAACAAGTTGGTTAGGTATGAAGGCACAGAAATGTCCTAATGATGCCTGGGTATATCAAGAACTTATATATAAACTAAAACCAGACTTTATTATTGAAACTGGTACAGCTTTTGGTGGAGGAACATTATTTCTGTCTACAATATGTGAGGCTATCGGTCATGGTACTATTATAACAATTGAAAATGATAAAGATAGATACAGTTCTGTCATATTAAATAATAGTAACATTTATAGAATTTTTGGTTCTTCAGTAGATAACGAAGTTATTAACAAAGTTAAAGAAATAATTGATGGTAATACTGTTTTAGTTATACTCGACTCCGATCATTCTTATGAACATGTTATGAAAGAACTTGAAAGTTATAAACAATTTATAAAATCTGGATTTTATATTATAGTAGAGGATACCCACATGAAGGAAACCAATAGGGCAGTTGATGACTTCATAAGAAATAATAAAGAATTTATTATAGATAAGGAATGTGAAAAATATATATTTACTTTTAATCCAGGTGGTTTTTTGGTTAAAATTTGAATGGAGGGCTTGTTATGAAAAAAGATATAGAAAAACTAATACTAGAATTATTTGACGGTAAGTTCACTAGAGAATATTCAAACAATGATATATCTAGAATCCTTAACCAGAATAATGTCTATTTCTTTTTCTTTAGAGAGAATGATAAAATAGTAGCCCTAACAGTTCTTTATGTGGTCGAATTGTTTAGTAGGAAACTTGGAGTTATTGAAGAAGTGGTAACTTTAAGTGAATATAGAAATCGTGGCATTGGTTCAAGCCTAGTTAGAAAAGCTATTGAAAAAGCCAAACAGATTAAACTAACCTGTATTGAACTTACTGTCAGAGAGGATAATCCTAAGGTTAAGAAGTTCTACGAAAACATGGGTTTTTCTGACAGAAACAATCGTGCAATGAGATTGTGGATCAATAAGGGGTAGGCTTTTTCTACCCTTTCGTTTTATGAGAATAGGTTGTATTGTCCCAGTATGGAATAGAGAGAATTTTATAGGATCATATTTAGAAATGATGCAGGATTTTGATGTTAAGTGTTTAGTAACATTAGGAAGTATACCATGGAGTACTTATAGTGATGGGGAATCTTTAGAACCTGATAAATCTGAGTTAATAATTAATAAGTACTTTCCTGATATTGAAATAATTAAAGGGGTTTACCCAAATCATAGAGACTCTATAAATATAGGGTTGAAAAAACTTGAAAATTGTGATATTATAATAATAACCGATTGTGATATGTATATTACTAGAAAAGATTGGGATGAATTTATTGAATGGATAAAAAGTAATATAGATAGATATGATGTTTTTTCTATTAATTTTGAAAGAATGTTTATAGAATATTATTATAATCATAATTATGGAACCGAAGCTAAAAAAGGTGGTGATGTTCCAATAGTTGCATTAAAACCTGGTATTGAAATAATTCGTATAACTAAGGCACATAATGATAGAGAAATAGTTTGGGATGTAGAAGGACCTAAGTGGCATCATATGAGATTTTGTAAAAAGAATAGATTAGATAGAAAGTGTACTATACCTATAGACATAAAGGACTATCTCCCTGCACCTGATGAGATATCAAGCAGGTTAATTAAATGGAAGAAGATATTAGAAATAATATGAAAATAGCGTCTGTAACAGCAGTATATAATAATGAGGAAGTTGTTGGTACTAAGTTGGAATCTTTGTCTATTTTTGAAAAGAATATTGTAGTTCTAGGTGAGAGAAAGCTAGACGATATAGAAGGGCTACTAGCTCCAGACAGAACAGAGAAAATAATAAAATATTATTTCCCAAATGTTACACTGATTAAGGGAGACTATAGAACATTAGCAGAGCAACTAAATGCTGGTATTGAATATGCAGTAGGTTATGATTATATCTTTACTATAGATGCTGATGCCATATTTATTGACAAGGATATGGAGAAAATTGTGGACTTTTGTAATAGTAATCATGGTTTTGATTTTTATGGGTATCCGACTAATATGGTAGTAGATTTTTATTATGACTTATATTCTGGTCGACCAAGGATAAGTGAACTTAAGGTCACTGGTCCATAAAGGCCATTACCATTAGTGATGAAACAAAATAATAGAATGCAGTTCTTGATGTTTCCAAAGGGAGAAGAAAGGATGAAGAGTTTGGTAATAGATATACCAACAACATGTTATCATTATAGATTATATAAATATTTAAAATTATTAAAAGGTTCAAAGTCAACTATATCTGGCGGAATAATAGAGTCGCCCGTAGAGATTATTGAGTCTTTAATTAAATGGCAAGAGATATTAAAGACTTTGTAAAATTACAAATAGGTTGCGGGAAGCAACATTTTGAAGACTTTATTAATATGGATATTAGTAGCTTTTGTAGTCCTGATATTCAGCATGATATTCGAAAGGGATTTCCTATGTTTGAGGATAATAAATTTGAGCATGTTGTTGCAAATGGAATACTAGAAATGATTCATCCTAATGAAGAGTTCCTTTTGGTTCTCAATGAATTATGGAGGATTATTAAATCAGGAGGGGTTTTAGAAGGGCAAGTTCCAAGTACAGACCCTAGAGTTTTTGGTCTTGACCCCTTTGACAAGAGGTGGTTTATGGAAGATACTTTTAACTATTGGGATTTTTCTAAACATGCATGGGAAGAATTTGGAAGTCAATATGGGTTTTTGGGATGGCATGTTATTAAGAACGAAATAAATGAAAACGGTATTTTATGTTTCCGTATGATTCCTGATAAAGTTAATGGTAATCCTTATGGAAAGAAATAATTTAGGACAATTTATCAAAGGTGGTAAAAGACCAGATATTGTTAGAAGAAATAAATCTTTAAAACAAAGAAAAGCTATTTCTAAAGCCTGGAAAGATGGTAGAATAAAAGCAACTTATGGACATAAGGACAAAAAACATTCAGAGAAGACAAAAAAGAAGTTAAGTAATTACCGTAAAAATAATCCAATAAGATATTGGTTAGGGAAGAAAAGAATTATAAAAAGTAAAAAATGGTTAAATAACTTAAAAAAGTGGGGCAAAAAATTTAGAGGAAAAGGAAACCATAATTGGGAAAATGGTATAACTAAGTTAGCTGATAGAATTAGAAAGCATAAAAAATATAAAGAATGGAGAGATAAAGTCTATAAAAGAGATAAGTATACTTGTAAAAAATGTGGTAAGGTTGGTAGTAGATTACATGCTGACCATATTAAACAATTTGCTTTAATACTAAAAGAAAATAAAATATTAACTCTGAAACAAGCATTATTATGTAAAGGGTTATGGAACATAAGTAATGGTCGAACATTATGTATACCATGTCATAAACAGACAGATACTTATTTAAAGAGAATATGACTTTTGAACAAAAAATCAATTTATCTAAAAATATAATAGAAAAGGCAGTTTTAGATTATCCAAAAATATTTTTCAGTTTTTCTGGTGGCAAAGATTCTACAGTTCTTTTAGATTTGGTATATGCTATTAAATCAGATATTAAAATTATAGGGATTGACACGGGTTATGAGTTCATTGAAACAATAGAATTTACAGATAAATTAATGAAAAAGTATGGTACAGAGATTGAATATCTTAGGCCAACAGAAGAGCAGCATCGCAATATTATTAAGTATTATGATAAGAAATTTCTTGCTTTTTCTGGTATAGAAGATTATAAAGATTACTCTCAGTTACCTTTTTATCCCAGAGTTGAGCCTACAGAAAAGATGAAAGATGGCCAGTGGTTTTGTTGTGCACACAAAGAACCAGCATTAAGAAACTTCTTAGAAAGAGATAAATACGATGCATGGTTGACTGGTCTTCGTGCCGATGAAACAGAGAACAGAAAGTTAATCGGTATTTATCAGAAAGGTAAAAATGAAATCCAAAAAATTAATCCAATTATATTTTGGACAAAAGAAGATGTTTGGGAATATATTAAATTGAATAATCTTGAATATCATCCTAAATATGACGAAGGGTATAAATCACTTGGTTGTAAACCATGTACTGAAGCTGGATTAAGAGAGGGTAAGGGAATGCAAAGCAAATTTGAAGATGTCGGCCTTTCTGGTGAAAGATCTAGCGCATCTGAATGTGGGTTGCATATATAAAATGACAAATGTAGAAATATTATTAAAATTGATATCTATAGCTAAAGAAAATAATTGGCTCATGTATAATGAAGATAGAATAACTAGATTAGTGGATAATAAATCTATAGAATATAAAGAATATTATGGTTTAATATTTGATCAAGATTTTTTGAGTAAAGTTCTTGGTAAAGAATGGATTTGTGATACTTGTGGTGGTGATGTAAATTATCATCCTACATTCTGCAGGAGTAGAAGACCAACGTATTTATGGGAATACCACTTAACTAGAATGGTGAAAGAAAAGAATCCGTTACAATATTTGATTAACCTAGTAGATAAAAAGTAAAATGTTAAAATCGCCAGTTTGGCAAAAAGTATCTGGGAGAATTAGAGAAAAAACAATGATAGCTTCTAAACCAGATTTATATACAGAAAAAGATAAACACAAGGAAACTATAACTGTTATTGTTCTGAGTTACAATAGACCCAAGATGTTAAAAGAGACATTACAGAGTGTCGCTGATGCTGATGAAATTATTATTACTGATGATGGTTCTGACTTTGACCCAGCTGATACTATAAAAGAGCTGAAATTCAAAATCCCAGTTAAAATAATTAAATCAAAACCAGCACCATTAGAAATAAGATTAAACCAGCCAAGACTTGGTAAAATGTTGAATGCTGCTTTGGCAAATGTGAGTAGTACATTGATAACTTATATTTGTGATGATGACATTATGGGGCCAGGTTGGTTAAAGTATATTAAAGCCTGGATGTATGATAGACCTGGTTGTCATATAGTAAAAGGAGATGTTTTATACTTTACTAAAACTATAAAAGATACTAGAAAAGTGTTTATGGATGGTAGGGGAATGAGTACTGGTAACTTTGTGCATAGAATAGAATGCTATAAAGATGAACATGTTTACTGGTATGAACATAGACTTGATTCTATAGATGATGCTTTTTTCTGGGAATTACATAAACATCATAATACTTGGATGATTCCATATTTAAACAAATTAGCACTATATAGAAGAGTTCATCCGAATGCCTTATCTGCTTATTGCGAGGGATTCTATAAACAGGATGATGGAAAAACTATAAAAGCTCATATAGCAGGTGGGCTATCTAAAGAAGGTAAAAATAAGTTAAATAATCAAAAATGGATGGAGTAATATGAAAATAACTAATTGGATACAAGCAACAAGAAAGGCAGTCGAGTGGAGGACAATATCATTTTTTATAGATTTGATAGTATCATTGATATTGACTCATAAACTAGGCATTTCACTTGGTATTGCTGGTACTGTTGGTTTTATTAAATTTGTAACAAATCTTATCTGGATTCGTAAGAGATTTTCTTAAAAAGTATTTATTTAGAAATGAAATTTCTGAATCATTCTAGACACTTACTAATATAATATGCGTGGAATTATACTTGCAGGAGGTCATGGTACAAGATTAAAGCCTTTAACTAATATAACCAATAAACATTTGATAGCGGTTTACGATAAGCCAATGATTGAATATCCGTTAAAGACTTTAGTAGATGCAGGTGTTAAAGATATTTTAATTGTTTCTGGTCGTGAGTATGCTGGTGACTTTTTAGAGTATCTGGGTTCGGGTACAGATAGAGAATTAGAGTTTACATATAGGGTACAAGAAAAAGCTGGTGGTATTGCTGAAGCATTGGGGTTAGCAGAAAAGTTTGCAGACGGAGATGATGTTTTAGTTATTCTGGGTGATAACTACTATGAATATGCTCCATCATTTGATGATCTAATTGGCAAGGGAATGGCGGGAATTGTTTTGAAGAAAGTCTCAGATCCACAAAGATTTGGAGTAGCTAATTTTAAAAATAATGTTTTAGTTGAATTAGAAGAAAAACCTAAAAATCCTAAAAGTGATTTGGCTATAACTGGTTTATATTTCTACCCATCTGATGTATTTGATATTGTAAAGACACTAAAACCATCAAGACGTGGTGAATTAGAAATTACAGATGTTAATAATTACTATCTTATTAATCACAGAATTGTTACTACTATCTATGATGGATTTTGGTCAGATATGGGAACTCCTGAATCTTTAGGCAGAACTATAGAATGGATAATGAATAAGAAAAATGACTAAATTATCATTTGATCAATTATCAATATTCGTAAATAACTATCGGGACAAGATAATGTTACCGATAGCAGATTATGGTGGTACTAATATATGGGGATTTGAAGATGTAAAAAACCTCTTTGCATCTGGTGGTATTACAGATTATAATGTTCTTGATCTTGAAACTGGTTATGATTTATTAAAACCAATCCCAGGCAGAAAGTACGGGCTAGGAATTTGTATGGATTTACTAGAACACACGACCAATCCGTTTTTAGTCGCCAAAAATATATATCTTTCTCTAAAGAAGGATGCTCTGTTATTTGTAACTGTTCCATGGATATGGGAGGTTCACAAGTATCCAGGAGATTATTGGAGGTTTACGGTTGATGGAGTTATACAGTTGTTCCCAAAAATGAAAGTACTAGAGGCTGGATTTTTAAGAGATGAACATAGAGATGCTAATGATTTTCCAGAACCGCTACCTAGAGAAAGAGTAATAGTAATATTTATAAAATGAAAACAAGTATTATTGTAACTCATAAAATATTTGATGATGATTTGATGCATTTGTCAAATATTAATCATAAAAGAATAAAAGAAAATACTCATTACCCTTACGAGTTAGTTTTTGTTGATAACGCATCTGATGAAAAGTATATTTCGTGGTTATTAAGAAACTGTGATACTTATATAAGAAATAATGAAAATTTAGGTAATGCAAAATCATGGGATCAAGGCATTAAAATTTCGTCTGGTGAAACCATAATATTAATAGATAATGATGTTTGGGTTGAAAAAGATTGGGATAAAGAAATGATTGATAAGTTGCTAGAACCAAATGTTGGTATAACGTTTCCTTATTCTATAGTTGGTGATGAATATGATAAAAAAGAATCTGGTTTTAGTGTTGAATATCGTGGTAGAAGAGATGGATTTTGTTTTGCATTTAGACGTGATACATATGACTACGTAGGAGAATTCCTATTAAACCAACCATTTAAACTTGGTTATTATGAGGATGATATGTTTGCATATCGTGTTCAATATATAATGAAGCATAAATTAGTTGCGTGTCCAAGTTCAAAGGTTTGGCATAAAGGTCAAGGAACTACAAAGAAAATGTGGACACTAGAAATGATTAAGGGAATTGAAGATAACAAAAAATGGTATGAGGATTTAACAAATAAAATATACCCATTTATTGATAAATAGGTTGATTTATGTTATAATATAGATATTATAATTGAGAGATTATATGGTCATATTACATCTTATGACAGTTTGAAGCGCACCAACTGTTTATTGTGATGAAATATGACTATATAACTTCTTAAAGAATTGTCTATTAAATTAAACAGGATCGATAAATATTTTGGTGGTATAACCAATGGTGATAAGGATAAAAGTGAAGGCGTATCTTTAAATATTGAAGAATTAGATATTTTTACTAGTCCTGACTATATTCAACCAGAAACTATATTAGCCTCTGATACCAGCATCACATCTGGAACCCCAAGAAGAATTTGGGATTTTACGGTTGATAATAATGATTACCTGTATGCCCTTTCAGATGATGGAGGAGGTACGCCAAAAGCAGATATATGGCAACTATCTAGTGCTTCTGCTAATGATCCTGGTAACTTTACTTTATGGTTAGATGGTGCTCAAAACTCAAGAAATACTTATGTTTCTAGTTTAATTTGGCATGGTATAGGTGATCCAATTACTAGTGCTAGAATTTACTATGTTGTTGGAACAAATAGTTTATATTATCAAGGGGTTTCTATTACTAATGGAACTATTTCTGGATCTGAAACTTCTGTTGGGGCTCTTTCTGGTTTGTCAGCTACTAGCCAATATATTCCAAGAATTCGTACTAATGGAGAGCTATTTATTGGTCATGGACAATTTATTGCTAATATTGATGATGATGGTGTATTCTCAGAAAAAGCATTTACATTACCAAATGAATGGGAATGTGTATCATTTGCTCCGCTTGGTGATGAATTGGCGATCTTCGCTAGAAGTATAAAAACTGGTAGTAATTTTTGTAAAGTATTTTTTTGGGATATGACTGCTAGTACTGGTGTTGATGATGAAATTAATGTTCCTATGGGTGGTCCTCAGGCTATAGTTAATCATAGTGAAACATTGCGTGTGTTTTGTGCCAGGGATAGTAAACTAAGAATTTACGAATTATTAGGTAAGGTTCCAACTAAAACTCACGAGATAAGCTGTGATACAACTGCTACAACATTGGGTAATGATGCATATATTATTTATCCAAATTCTGTATACATTAAAAATAATATCACATATTTTGGTTTAGCTAGAACAATTGCTGATAATGATTCTGGTTTATATGCATTAGGTAGAGTTAGAGATGATAAGCCGTTAGCATTAGTATTATCTAAAAGATATACTACAACTAATGCAGTTGCCGCAAAGTCTCATACTCCATTAGCTGCAATACCAGTAGGACCAAATATTTATGCATCTTTTATAGAAGGTGCATCAACTAGGGCAAATACTGTTGTTAGAACAGAAGAAAATAATTCACCAACAAGATCTAGTAATGCTATTTATGAATCAATTCTTATAGATGCTGGAACACCAGAACAATCTAAGGATTGGAAGGGATTTTTATTAACAGCAAAAAGTATGCCAGCATCTACAAGTATTATTATTGATGCAAGAACTGACAACTCTAGTAATTATGATTCTAATTCTTCAAAGACACTGGATTCTACAAATGATTATGCTGATAGTGGTGAAACTGCTGATAGATTTTGGCATCGTGAATGGACAAGCGTAGTTGGTAGACTACTACAAATTCGTTTAACTTTTTCTTCTAGTGGGACAAGTACTCCGCAATTATATTCATTAGGATTACTTTCTGAAGATCAAACTTTAGTCTAAAATGGCAGAAAACGATACAGATATAATAATAGAAGATGTTTTTGCAACTACTGATGCGGAAGCTATTCGTTTTAGTTTAGAAAATTTAATAAAAAGATTTGCTATTCATAATCATGATGGCAGAAACTCTTTAGAAATAGATGTTCTTAGTCATCAAAAAAAATTAATATTAGCAACTCTTAATCAAATATCTGATAAATCAGATGGTAATGTAACTATAACTGGCACAACTACTCTTACGAGAGATATGTTTTATGACCGTCTTATTATAAATAGTGGCGGTATTTTACAAACAGCTTCTTTTAGAGTATTCGGTGATATTATTGAAAATAAAAGTGGTGGTATAATAAGAAATAATGGAACAGTTGGGAATAATGGAACTAACGGTACTGTTGATAGTGTAAATGGTGGTAAAGGTATAGGCGGTACAGCAGGAAGTGTAGGAGCAGGTTCTCTACCAGCTCCAGGAGCTTCTGGAGCAGGAGGAGATGGCGGTGATACTGGTAGTTCTACTAATCCTGGTTCGGTAGGTGTAGCAGGAGGAAATGTTGCTAAATCACTAGGTGTAGCTGGTACAAATGGTTCCGCAGGTGGTGGTGGTGGTAATGGTGGAGGTGGTGGTGCTGGTGGTAACGGCGGTTCTCAAACTGGTACTGTTTTTAATACTCCAAGAAGTTTTACAAGTGCTTATTATCTTCTTGATACACAACCATCTTTAGCAACACACACTGGTTCTGGTGGTGCTGGAGGAGCTGGTGGAGGTGGTAGTGCTCCTAATGGTACACAAAATTGTGGTGGCGGTGGTGGCGGAGGTGCGGGAGGACCAGGAGGAGTTTGTGCTATTTACGCTAAACAAATTATTAACAATGGAGTAATTAGAGCAAATAGTGGTAATGGCGGTAATGGTGGTAATGGAGCAAATGCTACACAAGCTAATGGTTCTGGAGGAGGCGGAGGAGGCGGAGGAGCAGGTGGAGCTGGAGGAGTTGTAATACTTGTATATGGAGATCTTTCTGGATCTGGAACTTTAAATGTTACAGCTGGATTAGGTGGGACTAAAGGTACTGGTGGTACAAAACTTGGTACTGGTTTAGCTGGTTCTGATGGAGTTGATGGTTCTGCGGGAACGGCAGGAACTACATTTAGCATACAGATCTCATCACTTTAAAATATGTAATAATTTTCTTGATAAATATACAATAATATGTTATAATATGGATAACATGTATAGTATACATTTAATAAAAACTTATGGCGTTTAATCCATTCTCTTTTCTTAAAAGTACATATGAATCAACAATTGGTAAAGCTGCTGACTACTTAACTAGTAGTAAACTTGGTCAAACAGTATTAGGTTCTAAAACTGAACCAAAAAGATTTGTTGCAACTATAGGTGCGGGACTTACTCCTCAACAGAAAACTTCTGCTGAGAATCTTTTAGTTGGTAAATATGGTCAATCTCCTGGTATAGCTACTGGTGTAGTTAATCCAATTAATCGTTCTCTAGTTCCTAATATATCAACTGAATTTGGGCCTGGATATGCAGATCCTATTACTGGTAAAATCACTTTAAGTCAACCTAGACAAGATTTACCTAATTATCCTCAGCAAAAGTTATATACTCCAGCTATACAACCTGGAGTTACAACTTCTGCTCCTACACAAAATGTTGGTAGAGATATTGACCCAAGATTAATAGCTGCTGGTAGGGCTGGTGGTTTTGTAAAATCATCTGCTGGTGATTTCCCTATTCTTCCATTTACACCATCTTCTTCAGAACAATTTAGCAGAGCAGTTGGTGGCAATCTAGTTGGTTCTGATGGTATGTTTAATATTACTGGTGGTGCATCATTACTACCTGGATCTATAGGTGGTGGTTTTAGAATGGCCAGTTTTCCGTTCCCAACAAAAGAGGATGAAAAGAAAAAGAAAAGACAAGTAATTGATAATATTGAAAACGCATTACAAACTGGTAGAATTAGTGATTTATTAAACCCTCAACAACCAGGTTTTGCTGGGTATACAGCTGGTGGTCAATCAATACCAGGTGCTACTGCTGGACAAGTTATTAACCCTGCTGATGTTTCAAGATTACAAACTTCTGGAGTATTATCAAAAGGTGGTTTTGAAATGGGGTTAGGAGCATCACAATCTGGGAAATTAGCATTTCAAGGTGGTAGATTAGGTGCTACTCAAAGACCAGATATTGGAGGAGGAGCAGTCGCAATATCTGGTACAAGGCAAGAGCCAATCTTCCAACCTTTTATGGGTGGTCCTCTAAGTGAAGCAGATAAACAACTTATAAGCACTGTGTCTGAAACACCTAAAGCAGGTGTAAGTGCAATTGACCCATCTATACCAAGTACTACTGAACTTGCTGGTACTAAAGCAGTTGGTGATACAGGTATTATATCTCAAAAAAATATAAAAACACAGTCTGACTTAAATAATTATGTTGGTAACAGAATTACTCAAATTATAGATGCTTCAAATCAAAGAGATATACAATATAGTAACCAAATTCTTGACCAACAATCAGAAAATGCCATACAAACACTTTCTAGTAGGAGTCAAGAATTTTTTGGACAACAATTATCACCAGATCAAGTAAGGGCATTTGTCCAAACTGATCCTCGTGGACAAGTTTTATATGATCAAACATTTTTGTCATTAAAAGATGCCGTTATTAATCCTGTAACTAACCAACCGTGGAGAGCAGAAGATTTTCAACTAAAAGATCCATTACTAAAAGATAAACCAGATTTATATAATCAATTAGATGCACTACAGAAACAAATTGACGATTTTACAACAAAAGATCCATTAGCTGGAAGAACATTTGAGAATTTATCTCAACAACTAATGAAAGATTTAGGTGTTTCTAGTGCTAAACAATTAAGGGATAAAAAGCAAGAGGAAATAGATAAAATAATAGGTGCTTATGAGGGTATAACTACTGAGATTAAAAATGATCCAGATTTTAGTAAAAATTTAAAAGCAAGAAGACTTGAGTATGTAAGTAATAAACAGGCTGATGCTGTTCGCTTATTACAAAGAGATATTGATAGACTAAATACTCAAATAACTGATGGAACACAACAAGTAGCAGATAGAATAAATACTATAGCAAAAGACTATGCTGTATTCCAAGATAGAAGAAATACATTACAAAATAAATATGATAAATTATTAACTAATATAGATAAAGCTTCAGATAATGCTCGTGCTGCAATTACAACACTTATCAATAATCCAGGTTTGGCTGCTACAATAACAGATGCAGAAATAGATTATATCTATAGAACTGGTAATTTCCCAGCATCATTAATAAAGAAAGTAAACTCATCTTTAGGTACTAAATACGATACGTTTATTAATAAAGAAGATGCTAATGGTAATGTAACAATTATCGGTGTTAATAAAGATGGAACTAATAAAATAATTGGTCAATATGGTGGGATAGGTACACCTAGTACTTCAACTTCTGGTTCTGGACTTGAGTCTTATGTAGTAACAAGACCAGATGGTACTAAGGAAGTTGTTTACTTCAAGAAACCAACGGGACCTGGTACAATATCTCTTGGTCCTAGTGGAGAAATTAGTGCTTCTGAGAAAAAATCGTTATTTTTCCAGTACTTAAGTCAAGTAAGAAATAGTAAAGGCAAAAGCGAATTAGAAAAAGAAGCTTTAGCAGCTGGTGTAGATACATCTGAAAAAGATGTAAAAGCACAAATAGATAAGGCTAAAAAGGGTGTATTTGGTAGAGATGAGCCTTTGTTTCAAGGAACATTTACAGATTATCTAAGTTCTAGAAGTACTAGTCAACAACAACAATTAAAGTTTGTAACTGTTACATCATCAGATGGTAGAGTATTACAAATGAATTTAACACAACAACAAATACAACAATTACAAGCTGAAGGTAATATAATACAATAATCTATGTCTGGACTATTTGATCAACTGTATAATCAACAGCAAACACAAGAATTTGCTAATCCACAAACTCCTAATAAGATTAGGGGTATCCAACCACAAACCCAGTCAACTGGGAATGGTTTATTTGACCAATTATATCAACAACAAAAAGGACAAACAGTTAATCAGCCTCCAATAACACAAACCATATCACCAAATACTCCTGTATCTGAAGGTTCTCCTTTAACATTTGCACAAAGACTAAGGTTATCATTTGGTAACACAGAAGGACAAAAGAATTACCTTCGTAGTATTGGTTTAAATCCATTAGAAGATTCAGAGGGTAGAATGTTAGTACAAAAGGGTGATAAAATATATCAAGTAGATGAAGCTGGCTTTAGTGCTAGTGATATAGCAGATTTAACTGGTAAAGCACTTCCATTTCTTGGTTCACTTGGTGGTATAGTCGCTGGCGGATTAGCTGGTGCTCCCGTTGGTGGCGTTGGTGCAATACCTTCTGCGGTTGCTGGTGGTGCAATCGGTGGTGCTGCTGGTGAAACAGCAAGACAGACTATAGGTAAATTTCTTGGTGTTAATGCATCAGGTGGAGGTATCGCAGAAATAGGTAAAGAAGCAGCATTCGGTGGTATAGCTGGAGCAACTGCTGGTATAGGTGGAGCAGTAGCACCAACATTAGCTAGAGCAATACCATTTGGTAGACCAGTAGCAAGTGGTATATTAAAATCAGCAACAGGTGAAGCAATAGGAACTAAACTTGCGCCACTTGGGGCAAGATTAGCTGGTGAAGCAGTAGAAGCTGGAACACAAGGTGCTATAATCGGTGGTGGTCAAAGATTAGCAGAAACAGGAGATATTGGGGAAGCAGCAAAAGGAGCAGCTGCTGGATTTGGATTTGGTGCTCCATTCGGACCAATTGGATACGGTGCATTCAAAGGTATTGGTGCCGCTGGTGGTGCAGTAGTAAGAAAAGCAGAAGAAACAGTAGCAACACAGGTAGGCGGATCAAAAAGTAGAATAGCAAGAGCATTTATGAATAATGTTGTATTGCCAGTAAGAAAAGTAATGGATTCCTTCGGACCTTCTGCTAAACAACTACGAGAAATATCTCAGGATAAACAAACTAAACAAATTAATTTATTAGGAGAGTCATCAGTCGCATTTTCTAAACTAGATGCTACACTAAAAGGTGCTTCTGAATTTGATATAAATACAGCTGCCCAAGTACTAACTGAAAATAAAAGACAAGGAGTAAACGGATTGAATACTGTTGATGAATTATTGGCCCAAAACCCAACTATGAGTGAAAGTGCTAAACAAATAGTTAGAGACAACTGGGAATCATATAGACCAACATCAGAAGAATTATCGAATAGGGGTGTTAGAATAATGAGCAGAGAAAGGACGCTGGCAGAACAAGTTGTTGAAGCTGGAGAAATTGCAGAAAGACCGCTTTCTAAAGAACCAGTATCTAAATTGGCAGAGCCATTTGTAGACACATATAGAAATAAAACTGGTCTAAAAAAATTTGCTGCTGCTGTTAAAAAAACAGAGGGGGGTAAAATTTTAACAGATTTAGAAATAACAAGTATTCATAAAGAACTAACAGAAAAGATAGCACTAAAAAGAACAGTTACACATCCATCAGAAGTAAAAACTGCAGTTAGAGCAAACCCAATACTTGGCTCATTTGATAGAAAGAATTTAGATAAAGATAATCCACTATTAGAAAGAGCTAAACAAATAGTCGAAAAAGATCCAAGAGTTTCTAGTATAACTGACCCAGATGAAAAACTTGGTAGAGCATTAACTCTTGCTGAAAAAGAATTTGAAGATAAAGGTATTACATACTCTATTGCTACAATAGAAAATCCAGAAGTTGGTTGGGATAATCTACAATATCTAAAGGGTGAATTAGATACTGATTTACCATTAAATGCTGGTGAGTTTGGTGATGTTGTAAGAAGAGATATGATAAAAAATGCGAATATAGCGGCGGTAGTTGGTTCATATTTAGATGCTGGTATAAAATTAACTCCAGATGATTTTGATGTTCTAGAAAAACTTGGCCCACAAAAGTTAGCCAAACAGTTAAATGAAAGACTAATTGAAAAAATGAAAGGTGAGTTGACTACAGCTGGTAGAGTAGATGTTGTACAAGAAGCAGAAAAATTTATTAGAAAACAACAAGAACTAATATTTGAAATGCCAAATACTGTAGATGATTTATTTGATATTATAAAGAAAATACAAGCCACAAAGTTGAGTATGTCTTTTATACCGAATGCGTTTCAGTCACTTAACACATTATTAGCTACAGATTTCCCAGCTATGGCTGCGGCATTTAGGGGTATTTTTGATGAAGTAGAGAGAACACGTGCAAGGCAAGCTGGTGCTGGAATAAGTGGGTTATTACAAAGAGAAACACAAATCACAACTGGTCCTCTAGCCGAAAAAAGCAAAGGTGTGTTAAGTAAGGCTATAGCAGTACTTTTAAAACCATTTGTTTGGACAGAAAACTTTAATAGAACTTTTGCTGGTATTGCTGGTATTAAGTTTGTAGATAGAATAGCAAAACTCGGTGAATATGAAAGGTTAAGAGGATTATTAAAAGATTCAGTTTTAGATGATTTAATAAAAACTGGTAGAAAGGAACTGACAGAACAAGAACTACTATATGCAGCAAGTAGATTTATAAATAAAACACAATTTGGTGCTAATATTCTTGACCTACCATCTTTGTTTAATAGTGGTTTTGGTTCTGTGATATTCCAGTTCAAAAGCTTTGCTTATAGACAAATGAATTTCATAATAAATGAAACAGCTGGTGAATGGAGGGCTGGTAGACAAGGACGAGCTACTAAAAATCTTGTTATATTATTATCTATGTATCCAGCTGGTGGTGCAGCAATAAATGGTCTTAAAGCATTTATAAAGGGTGAAGATATATCTGAATATGATAGATCTGCGGTAACGGAATATTTTGATAATATATCTTCTGTTGGTGCATTTGGCGTTGTTGGTAACGTGATTGAAGCCGCTGATGATAAAAGATTTTATGAAATGCTTGCTGGACCAACGGGTAAAAGTGTAGTTGATTTAATACAGTTAATTCCAGAGACAATTAGGGGTATATTTACTGATGAAGATATACCGCTTGAAAGTATAGAGAGAACAGTCACACAACAATTTGGTGGTGCTGGTACTGCATTTAGAAAAAGATTTTTAGAAGACTAATATGATAAAAAATGGAACATACAAATTATCAACAGAAAAAAGAGTTTCGACATTAGAAGCGAATTATGTTAATTTGGAAAAGAAAGTTGATGAAATAAGAGAATGGCAAACAAATCACTTTGAACAATTTAAAGATGATTTTATTGATAAACTTGATATCTTAGACAGTAAGCTTTGTAAGAAGATAGAAGATATCAGCAAAGGAATACCTGCATGGATGACAGTTATAATAGTTATATTTACAGGATTAGTAACTTATTTTTTAACTCACTAATATTATGAAAACAATAGAAAATTTGCCATCGCCACTTCGTATAGATCTAGCTTGTGGACAGGATAAGAAAGATGGTTTTTTTGGTGTAGATATAGTAAAATTGCCTAATGTAGATTTAGTTTTTGATTTAGAACAATATCCTTGGCCATTTAAAGATGAGAGTGTAGATGAAGTTCGTGTTTCACATTATCTTGAACATACTACAGATATAATGGCATTCATGAATGAATTATATAGAATTATGAAAGTTGGGTCTATAGCTGAAATTATTGGTCCTTACTATACATCTATAAGATGTTGGCAAGATCCAACTCACGTAAGGGCATTATCGGAAGGAACGAGTCTTTATTGGTCTAAGAAATGGCGAGAAAGAGAAGGATTAAGTCATTATCCATTAAAGTGTGACTTCTATGTTACATATATTCACATTATAAATGAAGGTTGGTCAAGTATATGGCCATATATGGATCAGGTAAGCAGAGATTATGCGGTTAGAAACTACTGGAATGTCGTAGATGATATTATTTATAGAATATATAAGGTAGACCCAAAAAATTTAGAAAAATTGCCAGTAGATATTGATAAATAAGTAGAAATATGTTATAATATAACTAAAGTAAATGGTCGAATACTTAATATAAAGTGCGCAAATAAAAGTGAAAAAGTTAAATAAAAAGAATAAGGCAAATGATGCGGTAAAAGTACATGGATTTTTCCGTTTACAAGTAACCGAAGATGAAAATGGTAAGCCAAAAGTTGTTGGTGATTCTGGTTGGAGTAAAAACCAAGTTACAAACTTAGGTTTTGACCAATATCTTTGTCAAACTCTAGCTGGTGCTGCTGGTTCTAAAACTGTTTCTCACGTTGCATTAGGTACAGGTACAATTCCTGCTGCTGCCGACACGGGTTTGAATGCAGAAATAAACCACACTAACAATGCTAGAAAAACACTTTCTACATCTACTATTGCCTCAAAAACTATCCAATTTACTGCTGCTTTTAATAGCGCAGACTCATTTCTAACTGCTTCTGCTAACATCAGTAATATCGGATTGTTCAATGTATCCTCAGTGACGGCAGGTACAATGTTTGCTGGTCAGACCTACAGCTCAAGTGCTGTAGCTACTAACCAAAATGTTAACGTTTTGAAAAAGCGTCACTTATTAGAAATAATAAGAAGTAAATTTCTCAAATTCAGAGGATACCTTAATAATATTAAGACAATTCTGAGCGAAGCCCTCTTCAGAGGGAACGTGCAACGACTAGAGGGGAAACTCCTATTTGCGTAGGAAGAAAGTATAGTCTGACCCATATGGTGACATATGGAACCCAACAGAAATGATTGGGTCATCTCAACCGAGATAGTAACAATGTGAACCTATCAAATTAGATTTAGCTAATATTTACATTCTGCAATACTTGAACTTTATCTTTATTTATGCTATAATGATAGTATGAAGATAAATAAAAATTGCAGAATGTGTAATATGGCTATTTCGAGTCGGGGGAAATATTATTGTTCTTTGGTATGTAGAGATAAACATAAAATACACACTAGGGTTATTTTGTCCTTAGATAGAATAGAATCAGTATATCCTACAAATAATATGGCAGATTCCGCCAAGATTCTAGGGGTATCTTATGCGATATTAAGAAGAAATATTGATTATTACAAATTACCCAAAAAGAAATCGAGAGAATCAAAAATACCTCTATTGAATGATGTGTCATGGTTAAAGCAGGAGCTAGAACTTAAAAGCATTAGACAGATTGCTAAAGAATTGAAAACTACATCAGGAAATGTAGCCGATAAAGCATATAGAAATCATATTTTAATTCCATCAGATAAAAGTTTATCTATTATTAAATCTCTAAAAAGAAAGTATCCAGATGGAAGATTTGGTAAGATGGCAGCAAATTGGCGTGGTGGACATAGAAAACTAAAAACTGGTTATATCTATATCTATAAACCAGACCATCCTAATGCTACTAAAGAGGGCTATGTGATGGAACATAGATTGGTTCTTGAAAAGAAACTAGGTCGCTATCTTAAACCTAGCGAAATAGCACATCACATTAATGGTATTAAAGATGATAACCGACCAGAAAATATATCACTGACAATTAAGGGAGAACATACTAAAAATCACTTTCTAGATTCGTTTAAAACTAGAGAGTTAGAAAAAAGAGTTTTAGAACTTGAGCAAGAGAATTCGCTGCTTAAGTCTCAGCTAAAAAATTAAATATAATACTATGAAAATTAGTAAAAAAATAAAAAGTCTTCTTGATGTCTATGGACAAAAAGGAGTTAAAATAGATCTTGGTTGTGGAGAATTTAAAACACAAGGTACTATTGGAATTGATAAAAGAAATGTTAAGGGAGTTGATATAGTACATGATTTAGAAATGATACCTTATCCACTCCCTAACGAATGTGCTTCATTATTAATTGCTTCACATGTTATTCAACAAATTAAACCTTGGCTTTTTGTTGATGTTATGAATGAGTGGTGGAGAATCTTAAAAATAGGTGGCGAACTAATGATTTCTACCCCATATGCTGGTTCTTTTGGTTTTTATCAGGATCCAGCTAATATTAAAGGATTTAACGAAGCATGGATAGCATACTTTGATCCACTTGAAAATATATATTCTCATGGTGAATTATATAAAGTTTATCGCCCTAAACCCTGGAAGATAAAGATACATACATTTAACGCTGAAAGAAGAGAATTTATGAATACTATGGGCAACTTAGAAGTCGTATTGGAAAAACGCAGGGAAGATTCATCTTATTATAAATCATGAGAAAAAAACTTAAAAACACAAAAGAAAAACGTTTAATATCAGTTTGTATACCGTCTCTTAATACATTAGGGTATTTAAAAGACTGTATAAGAGCATTAAAGAAATCAACTAAGTTACCTGTAGAAATACTGGTTTTAGATTTAGGGGATGATGGTACGTATGAATGGTGTTATAAAAATGGTATTAAGGTATGGAAAAAATCAATGCCATTCTACTTTGCTCAGTCTAATAACCTTTTAGCTAGTAAAGCTAATGGTGAACTTCTACTTTTCTTAAATTCAGACACTGTACCAAAACCAGGATTCCTAGAAGCAATGTTAGAACAAATTGATGAAGAAGGTGCTGATATTGTTGGTTGCTTAATGATTTATCCTAATAATATTGTGCAACATGCTGGTATTCAGTGGAAAGGATTTTACCCAACGATAAATGATCTTCCAGATCATGTTGGATATGAAAAACCGATAGATACTCCAAAAATACATGGTACTTATGATACAAAGGCTATTACTGGTTCATGTTTATTAATAAAAAAACATGTATTTAATGCATTGGGATATTTTGATGAACAATTTAGAAATTGTTATGAAGACGTAGATTTATGTATCAAAGCAAGAGCAGCTGGATATAAAATAAGATATACTGGTAAGGGTAGGGTAGTACACTATGTAAGTGGTTCTAGAGGTACAGATGGAAAATCTATGACCACTGGGCAATTCCAAAAGGAAGCCGTTAATAAATTGTTAGATAAGTATCCTACACAACCAAATCTTACTGAAGAAAGAGTTCCAGTTAGCCCATCTATACAAGATGAGGGCTATATGTCAACTATTGTTAAAAATAATTCGGCTTGGCAACATAGGATATTGATAGGAACTCCGACAACTGGTCTAGTAAGAATGGAATGGGTTTTTGGAAGATACGGTCAAGTAATACCAACAAATTGGTCAAATGTTGATCAGATTCAATGGACAAACTCATTCGCACCATTAGAATATTTAGTTCCTGATGCACAAAATTTAATAGTTAAAAGTGCTCTTGAAAAAGGATTCGCTTGGTGTTTACTTTGGGAACAGGATAATATTCCACCTCCAGATGCATTTATTAAACTAAACCAATACATTCTTTCTAATGATGTACCAGTAGTATCAGGTTTATATTTCACAAAGTCAGTACCGCCAGAACCAATATTATATCGTGGTAGAGGTAATTCATATTATGATGATTGGAAATTAGGTGATAAAGTATGGGTTGATGGAGTACCAACTGGGTTTCTTTTAATTAATACTAAAATATTTGCCGCCATGTGGGATGAAAGTCCAGAATATATGTGTGGTGGTATTATGACGAGAAGGGTATTTGAATGTCCACGTAAACTAGAAGTTGAGATAGATACTGGTGCTCTTATAACAAGTACTGGTACAAGTGATTTAGAATGGTGTTCAAGAGTTATGAAAAATGGATTTTTTGAAAAGGCTGGATTCCCAGAATTTCAGAAAAAAGAATATCCATTTTTAGTAGATACTAATTTATTTTGTTGGCACATTGATGAAAATGGTAGAAAGTTTCCTTTAAATGGTATACCAAGTAAGTATAGGCCAGCAAATTGGAAAGATAAATGAAAAATGAATACCGCTGTATAACAAAATACGGCAAGAATCAAAGATGTGAGAATACTGATACTTATCCAAGCAATATTGGATGGTTATGTTATTTCCATATGTTTGGTAAACAAAAAGAACAGGTTTTGGAATTAGATAGTACTCCGCCTGAAACATTAGGTATAAATGTTTCAGAAAAAATTAGTGCTGGAGATAAAGTAGGTTAAGTAATAGTGCGCTTATTTTGTATGAAAAATATAGGTATTTCTGTTAATGAATATATAAGCGTTGCTGATAAAATCAGTGAACAGATAAAAAAAATAGTTAATAAAATAATTAACTGTTTTAATATTATAAAAAGTGGTATAAGATCATCTATATATATATTACTTAGTACTCCAGTAAGATTAGCTCGGCCACCTACTGTTAATAATTTAGGATTGTTAATAAAACCACGCATTACGGTATAAACCATTATGCGTGGTTTTATTTTATTTAACTTATGAATAAAAAAATAAGAACAGAATACTGGAGAGAATATAATGAGAAGAATGCAGAGAAAATCTCCAAATATCAAGTAAAGTATCGTAAGGACTATCAAAAAAGTCTTATTGGGAGATATGCAAATTATAGAAATAATGCCAAAACTCGTGGTTTGATTTTCAAGCTAACCTTTAAGGAATTTGAGCTTCTTGTAAAGGACCACTGTGTTTACTGCGGTGGTGAAGGTTTTGGAGTAGATAGAATAAATAACTTTGTAGGGTATCTAAAGAATAATGTTGTTCCTTGCTGTACTAAATGTAACAAGATGAAGTTAGTTTATACTGCCGAAGAATTTATCGAACATTGTAAGAAAATCGCTAAATTTAATATATGATTTGGAGATTAAAAGGTGAAATAGTATTTACCAACAAAAACAGAAGAGATTTATTTATTAAAGATTTAACTGATTATAAGGTTGGTAAAAGTTTTATTTTAGATTATAGTCAATCCATTGATATTGGTAATAAACTGATTTATAGATTAGATATTTGTTTTACTCTTAATACTGATACTTATGTATTATATAATCAAATTAAAACAAAAAATAAGGTTGGTATTATATCTGCATTTGTTAATATTCATAAATGCGGTGTAGATGGGGATATCAATAAACCCAGTCACGCCCAAGGAGAGTATTATACTTATTAAATGGCACGTTTATGGTCTTCAGGATTTGAATTAAATACTACTACACAAAATGTCGAGCTTACTGGTGCTACTGACGCTGGTTTAACTATCGTTACTACTCCTGTACTTTCTGGTACTTATGCTGGTAGAGTTTTGAATGGAACAGTTGCTACTAGATTCGAATATAAATTTGGTACAGCTGGACTTTCGGATGGGATATATGTTCGAGCATATATAAGAATTGCAACTGCACCTTCAGCAATAACTACTGTTGTTAGAGTTGGAGATTCAGGTGCTAATAGGAGGGCAGCTTTGAGACTTGCCACTGACAGAACTTTGGAACTCTGGGATTCGGCTGGCAAAATAGGCAGTAGTTCTTCAGCTCTTGCTTTAGATACATGGTATAGATTAGAACTTTTCTATAAAACTGGAGCAACTGCTTCACTTACTGGTAGAGTTGATGGAACAGACTTTGCTTCAACAACTACTAGTTCTAATGTTGGTAATGTAAATTTTGCTAGATTTGGAAATGATGATGGAGTAGCGACAGTTGATTTATATTTTGATGATATTGCTATAAACGATGATACTGGTTCAAATCAGACTAGCTGGCCTGGAGCAGGTAAAATTGTTCATTTAAAACCTAATGCAGCTGGAGATAACGCACAAGGAACTAGGGGTGGTACTGATAGTGGTTCAGATTTTGGTCAAGTTGATGAAGTTACTCCTAACGATACCACCGATTATTACATCCTGGACGCCGATAACGATATTCTTGATGTTAATTTAGAAGCTTCTTCTTTACCTGGTATTGGAGCATCAGATACTATAACTTTAACTCAGGTGGGTATCAGACATGCTGGAGCCGCCAACGGGCCTAGGAATTATAATGTCAGGGTTAAATCGCAAGCCAGTGGTACTGTTCTAGCCAGCGCGAACATCGCCATCAATAGCACACTTTGGTACACGAACAACGATAATAATTTTTTGAATTACATACTCACGTCCTACACTGACCCGCAGGCAGGCGGAGCTTGGACTCCTGCCTTATTAGATACTGCCCAGATTGGTGCTCAGGCTCCCGATGCTACTCCCGACCTTTGGGTTTCTACCTTATGGCTCTTAGTTGACTATGTTGCAGCAGTTGGAACTCTAACTGTTAATATATCTGATTCAGTGACAGTATCAGAAAATATTACTTTACAAAAAAACAATTTTGTTAATGTGTTTGATAGTGTTACCGTAACTGAAAATATAAGTTTAACTAAAGTTTTTAATACATTAGTATTTGAATCTACTACTGTAACAGAAAATATAACTCTTCAACTTAATAATTTTATAAACATAAATGATTCAGTAACTGCTACGGAAAGTACTACAGTACTTGTTCCTTTTTACTTAGTTAATATAAGTGATAGTATTACTGTTGCGGAGAGTATAACTATTGAATTAAATAGTAGAGTAAGTATCTCAGATTTAATTACTATAAGTGAAAATATTTCTCTTGAACTTATAAGTAATATTTCAGTATCAGACCTAGTAACAATTACAGAGTTAGTAACTTTATTATTAACATCTTCTATTAGTGTTAACGACTTAATAACAGTTACTGAAAACGTAACAGTATTAGTTCCTTTTTATTTAATTAATATTAACGATAGTATAACTATAACAGAATCTGTAACTCTAGAAATAAATAGTTTTATATCTATAAATGATACTGTAACGATTGTAGAATCGGTAACTATATTGTTTATATCTTTTGTTAATACTAATGATTCTATCACTGTTTCTGAATCTGTAACATTATTACTAATTTCTCTTGTAAATGTCTCTGATTCTATAACTATAACAGAAAGTGTTACAGTAAGTATTCAAGCTAGCGGTGCTTTAAGTATTGATGTATTTGATAGTGTGACCATTACCGAGAGTATTACAATACTTTTAATAAGTTTTGTAAATGTCTTTGATTTAGTTACAATTACTGAATTAGTAATTCTAGAAGTAAATTCGTTTATCAATGTAAATGACTCTATTACTGTTACTGAGAACGTAAACCTTGCTCAAGTCTATACATTAAGTGTATTTGATTCAGTAGTTGTGACTGAAAATGTTACATTGTTACTAGTAAGTGCCATTAATGTTTCAGACCTAATTACAATATCTGAGTTTATCCAGTTTGAAATTAATTCATTTATTAATGTATTTGACAGTATTGTAGTTACGGAAAATGTGGTATTAAATCCAGTTTCTTCTCTATCTGTATTTGACAATATCACAGCTACTGAAAATGTTAACTTGACGCAAGTATTTACTTTGTTAGTTTTTGATAGTGTAACTATAACAGAGTTTATAGACCCAGAAAATGTTTATAATACCAATACTAATGACTTAGTAACCGTAACTGAAAATGTGACACTTCTTGATACCGACTTTATTTCAGTTTTAGATACTATAACCATAACTGAATCAGTATCGTCTTCGATATTTAATTCATTATCTGTATTCGATAACGTAACGATTGCTGAAAATGTTACTTTACAAGAAAATAGTTTCATTAACGTAAATGATAGTGTAAGTATAACGGAAAATGTCAATTTGGCTCAGGTTTATAATCTTAGCGTTAACAACTCTGTTATTATTACAGAAAATGTTAATTTAGCTCAAGTATTTACGCTATCCATATCAGATACCGTAACTGTTTCTGAAAGTGTTACGATGCTATTAATATCTGAACCATTAGTATTCGACTTAGTAACTACAACAGAAAGTGTAACCCTATTAGAAATATCATCTATAAATGTATCAGACAATGTTATTTCAACAGAAAGTATAACGCTTCTAGAAATATCACTGGTTAATGTAAATAATGCCGTAACTGTAACTGATGTGCTTACAAGTATATCGGTCTTCCAAGATGCCTTTTTAATAAGTGTATCTAATGTAATCACAGTAACAGAAGATATAGTAGTAAGAGCAAATCCAAGCACTTCAGTATTTGACTCAATTACCGTAACTGAATCAGTAACAAGTTCAGGTCAGTTATTTGTAAGTACGAATGATAGTACAATAGTGAGTGAGAATATAAACTTGGCGCAGGTATTCACGTTCAGTGTATTTGATAGTATAACCATAACTGATGTAATATCTACTTCGCCAAATATATTTTTCCCAATTAATAAATCAGAAAGTGTAACCATAACAGAATTTCGTGATTTACAAGCAGTAATAAATTGGAAAGGCAGAACTGCTATAACTAGTATATGGGTTAATATGAATAGACCCATGAAATGGAATACTTAACATGAATATTAACGTAAATGATACAATTACAATAAGTGAATATGTAACTAAAAGTCCGCTTCATTTTTCTACAAGCGATTCTATAACTATAGAAGAAGTTGTAGCAGTTAGGTGGTGGAATACAGTTTGGTCAAATAGAAACCTTTTAACAGTCGATATTTGGCTTGAACAAGCTAGACCTATAAAATAATATGATTAGCGACTTACTTAAAAACAAAACAATCCAAGAAAAAGCTCGCATAAAAAGCGAAGAAATTACAAAACTTGATCATAAAGGAATTTATGAAGATTTAAATTATGATGTAAAGGTAGAAATTTTATCCCTTAACAAAATAGAAATAAACGGTCAACATGGAGTAGAAATCTTAGCTAGAGCATGGAAGGGAATTAAGCAACTTGGTTTCGGTAAAGATAACGACGTTGAGATAGAAAGATTTAGAATTTTTAATTCCCCAATTAAAGCTCCTGATGGAACAAAAAGAATAGTTAATTTAGATGGAAAACAAAATGAAATTCTTGATAATTTTACTGAGAATCCCGTAAGGGCTATCCAACTAACCTTAGTTCATATAATCAGTTTAGTTGGTAAAATTAGCGATAAGGTAATTTCAGGAAAAGTTGGGAATACCACTTCCACATTTTTTCCTAGTCTCGACGGCTGGGTCAGAGAAGAAACGGAAGCTAGTTGGGCAACTATTATTGCAGCGGCTGGAGATACAGCTGAAGATAGTGGAGCTAATAATCCTTTCAGTTTTTGTGAATTTATTGATGGGGTTACCTCTAATACTTGGCAGCAAAATGTTCGTTCAATTTTCTTATTTGATACTTCTTCAATCCCTGATGGCGATACCATTGATTCTGCTACAATGTCATTATGGGTAACTTCCAAACTAGACGAAGCTACCGCCCAAAATCCAGACATAAATGTTTATGCCTCAACTCCAGCTTCTGATACGGCTTTAGTCGCTGGAGACTACGCCCAGACTGGCTCAACTGCTTTTTCAACAGCTATTACTTTTGCTAATGTAACTACTGATGCCTACAACGATTTTGTCCTTAATGCTAGCGGGCTTGCCAATATTTCTAAGACTGGAGTTTCTAAGTTCTCAGCCAAGAATGCCAATTATGACGCAGCTGCTTCTGCCCCTGGCTGGACTACATCAGGCAGAACACATCGAATAAGAGGTCAATGGGTAGAAACTGCTGGTACTGCTAACGATCCTAAGCTTGTAGTTGTCCATACCTCACCAGCTTTAACTATTAGTGTTAATGAATCTATTACCGTAGCTGAAAATATAACATTATTAGAAATAAGTGCCATAAATATTAATAACCTTATAACTATTACTGATGTAGTCACATTATTAATTACAAATTTTGTTAACATATTTGATTCTATAACTGTTACTGACTTTGTTACATTAGCTTTAGTTTATGATATAAATACTAATGATTCTGTTATTATTACAGAAAATATAAATTTCCTTCTACAAACATTAGGTATTAATGTTAATAATTCAGTAACTATTAATGAATCTTTGTCTTTTACACTTATTAATCTTTTATCAATCTTTGATTTAGTTACAGTAACTGAGTCACTTTCTTTTACGTATATAAATAATGTAAGTATAAATGATCTAATAACAATATATGAAAATAATATAGTTATAGGTATGTCTATAAACTGGTCAAATAGAACTGGTCAAACATCTGTTTGGGTAGATATCCATAGAGAAGCATCACCTTCATATAGTCCATAGTAGAGCAAAACATAAGACTTGAAAATTGTTTAGCCTTATGTTATAATATAATTATGAGAAAACCGTTAGATAATTGGGATAATTTAAAACGTACTTATAGACATGGAGCTCCTACCACTTATTCTTTAAGGCATTTTGGTGTTGATTATGCAGTTCCCATTGGTACTCCAATTTATGCACCATTTGATGGTTCTAATATTGTAGCACAGTCTTTTCTAAAAGGAGGCAATACCCTTTGGTTTAAATTTGAAAATAAAATTATGCGTTGTATGCATCTTAGAGATTTACCAACAACTGGAATATATAAGGAAGGAGATGTGATAGGGTATACTGGTAATACTGGTAGCTTAACTACTGGTCCTCATTTGCATTTAGACATAAGCAAAAATAATGTGGATTTAACTAACTTTTATAATTTTTTAGATCCAGATAAGTTTTTTAATGACATGATAAAATTTAAAGTAGTTTATATTAACGATTGGATTGATAATCAAATGCAAGCAGCTTTAGAAACTGTAAATGTTAAACTGCAAGAATTTAGTAATGGAAAACTTGGGTTAGAGATTGTAGGGTTTATACAAAAGAATATAGAACATCTAGATGGTACTAATTTTACCACAGATGAAGTTAATGAAGTTCTAAAACAGATACAAATCCAAATTGGTGATGACGTAGATTGGGTAATTATTTTTTATAAAGGTAATATGTTGCGTCCTTGGACTTACACTGTTTTATTTGAAGATATTTTAGCAGTTCCTTATACTGTGTTCCCTAAAAACTTTGGGGAAATGACAAATACTTTACTATTTGAATGTGGTCATGCCTTAATACAGTGTTATAACTTTAGAAAAGAACCGACAACCCCTTCTATTTCAAACTTAGACAATTATAGCGGAGGAGAACAGTATGTCAAAGACAAGGTGCAAGCTATTTTGTCTCGTCTTGATCTTTATGAAAAAAGCAATGTTTCGTTAAAACCTAAATATGTTTTTAACACTGATCTATTCTATGGACAAAAGAATAGTAACGATGTTAAAAATTTGCAAAAAGCGTTAAAATATCTAGATTTATTTCCTTATACTATTGTAGAAACTGGTAATTATTATGGTGTAACAGCTAACTCAGTATTAGCTTTTCAGAAAAAGTATAATGTGGCTAGTTTTTGGGAACTTTTATTTTTGAAAGGTCGAAAAGTTGGACCGAAAACTAGAGCAAAGTTAAATCAAATTTTTAGTTAAATGATGAAAAATAATAAACATCCTGGGTTTAAAGCTATACAAAAAAAGATTTCTAAAGTTACAGGCTATAGTATAAAAAGAGCTGGAGCTATTCTAGCAGAAAAAACTAGAGGTGCTTCTCCAATGGCTAAGGCTAAAAATCCAAGGTTAAAAAAAGTTAAAGGATAAGTGCGCCAAGTATATGAAGAAATTAGTTAAAGTAGGTTTTTCTCCTTTATGGAAAAGAGCTCTTGCAAGATTTGTGAGAACATTTATATTTGGAGGTCTTGCAACAATGAGTATACAATTTATAGATGCTCCAACAATATCTACACTTTCAGGACTTAAGGTATGGTTATTTGCCTTAATAGTTGGTTTCTTGAGTGGTGGTATTGCTGCTATAGATAAAGCATATAGAGGGTAACTATTTAAAACAAAAACAGCGTTATTACACGCTGTTTTTGTTAGGCTTATCTTTATCTACTTTTAAATATTGCTTATAGCATAATATAGACGACAGCCTATAATTTGAATATTTTATCCAGATTACCGTATTAACGAGTAGCCCAGAAAATTAAGTTACCAATTGATATATCCTATTATTCTATTATCATTAATGTTAAATTTATCATCTGATATAATCCATAACCCCAACCAATTTCTTGAACGAATTGTTATTGTATCATCTTCTATTTTAGTTACGACACCAAGATGACCAAATCTACCTACATTCATAACTACTACTGAATTAATATATGGAATCTCTGAATTAATATATTTATCCCATTCAGAAGCATTTCCTCTATATTTAAGATTAGTTATATATTTTACAAAACCGACACATTGTCCAGCAATTCTTGGGTTAATGTCAGTTGGTAAGAATATTTTTTTTGTAGTTGGTCCGAGATTTACTTTGAGTTGATTAAATGTAAATGGGCTGTTATAAGATTCTATAAATGAATTACTAACAATTTGATAATTACCTAGAAAAGTATTCTCATAAGGATCAGCTGATGAAGCTGCTATCGTGTTATTATCCCACCATATCATTGCTCCCCATGCTTCCTTTGCAGACATTAGATATATTGTTAATACCCATAATGTTGCGAGAATAATTATCCAGTAATTCCTCTTTTTTGTACTAATATAGTTATTTAGCCTATTTTTGCAATAAATGGCTTAGTTAATATATTTATTGTACCATACTAATTATATCAAAAATGTTTCAGAACATCAATAGTTCTGAAAGTCTGATTTGTCTTTGTGTGGACATACACCCTTATTCATACGTTTTCCCATATTACAATTCCAACACATTATTTGTAGGTCTTTTGGGAAATTGTTCTTTTTAATCCAATAATATATATTTTGTCTGTCATTAGTATTCATCTTATTTCCATCATTATTAATATGGTCTATAGTTAGAAATTTAATATTATTTTCTCCACAACATATACATGCCCCACCGTAATTGCTCATCACTATCATTTTGACCTTAAGTTTAGATATCCTAGAGTTTCTTGATTTATTTGGATTGATAGCACCAATTTCTACATTACATTTTTTACAATACTTCTACGAGAAAAAGGCCATTCTCTATTCAACTTTTCATATATAGTTTTCATAAAAACTACATCAAAATAAGCTCCCCAGGCTGCTAGTATTGATTTATCGCCAATATTTTTTAAAGTAAATCTTTCAAATTCACTTAACGCAGCATGTATGTTAGGTGCTACTAGTAACTCTTCTTCTGATATACCATTGACTTTCATTGCTTCTGGATTACGATAATCACTGATAGGATGAATTAGAGTTTCAAATACAAATCCTGTACTTAAGTCTTCATTAATAATAATAGAACCGATTTGTATAACATCTCCTTTCCTAGCATCAGAATCGGTACATTCTATATCTATCGCTACAAATTTATTTGGTAATTTCATGATACTTTATAATTAACTGGACAATTTGGACCAAGATCACATATGAACTTTGAATGGCTACCTATATCCCAAATACCAGTATTATTGCATTTTTCTATTTGACTTAATTTCTTGTCCATCCAGAATAACAATGTATCAATATCTTTTTGTGTTTTTCTTTCTACTTCTATAAGTTCTACTTTTTTACTTTTGTGATTAAATATTTGATATATCACATTTGTTTCAAGTCCATAAATTTTTTTAATACCAATATAGTAAACAGTACCCTGTTTTTGTTCGTTAACCATGTTTTTATTGTAATAACCAGATGTATATTTATTTTCAATAACTAAACTTGATTTTCCATTAGGTGTTATTAATCCAACTACTAAATCTGGTACAAACTTAACTGGTATTCCTAGTCCTAGATCAACTTGATATGGTGAATCAATAGAAATTATATTTTTAAAGCTATTAGCTTTTTTAACTAATTCACTAGCTGTTTTTCTTTCGTTAATATCTATTGCTGCTAGTAAACCTTTATAAGATTCATCAGCATACTTTGCATTCAATATTGCTTGAAATTGACTACCAAGTTTAACTCTACTTGGCTCTGGAAACTTAATATTAAGATAATACCGTAAATAAAAATTTAAAGGACAAGCATCAAATAGTTGCAACGCTGAAATAGAAATATGATTATTAGGATAGAAGTAAAGAAAATTATTTTCTTGCTTCTCTTGCCCGTTCTTTTGCTTTGTTTCTATACTCTGGATGTTTTTTTCTATATTCAGCATGATAAGAGTCTAATTTAATTTTATTATTTTTATAATATTCCCTAGCAAGTTTAGCTCTTTTTGCACTTTGTTCTATATATTTATTTATTAGAAAAAAAAGCCACTGATAATCTTTACCAATTTCCTTTAAAATATTATCTACTTTCTCTATATATTCTGTCATACAAATAATGGTAAATTTCGTCTAGGAGCGTTAAAATGATGGGGGGGTGCTACTATGGTACTCATAAAGTATTTTCGTGCGTCTCCGTTCGATTTTAAGCGTCTGGTAGTGTTCCTGGACTATATTTAGGTACCCAATAGGTAGTCTTGTGCCATCTTCTTATTGATTTTCCCTATTTTCATGTTTTTTCTTGAATCATGCCATGTCTTATGACATACACCCATTAGTTCATTCAAATGTTTTGCATGACCAATTTTTGTCTTACAGCTTTCACATTTTATTTCAAACTTGTCATAATTTATAGACATAACCATTACATCTTTATTACTCTCAAGATTTAATCTAAATGCACACTGTACACATAGTGATTTCTTATACATTTTTAAGATGAAGTGCTAGTTGCCTTAGAAATGTTAATTGTGTTTCTGTTAAGGTATCTTTTTGTAAGGCAATCTTCTGAGCAACAGAATCCACATTTTCTTTACCGCCTTCTGCTAAATCTTTTATGAAGTGGGCAATTTGAACTATTTCTGCGGCATTAGGTAAAACTGCTTGACCATTAGCAAGTGCTGCTTCTCTAAGATAATTAGCAATATCTTTCTCACAATCATTCTTGGCCAATTCATAAAGTCTATTACTAGTTTCTTGTATTTTAATTTGTGTTGCTTCTTCTAATGGTATTGATTCACTATGTGAAGAAAACGCCTCAAATGGTTCAAATTGTTTAACCTGAACCTTACGACTAAACGACCTTGCAACTGTATGAAAAACTTGTGGTACAAGTTTTATTTCATTATTTTCCATTTTTTAAAAGCTTATTTTCCCGCAAAACCTGATATAATTGTTGGCTTAGCGATTCAATAACAGCTTCATTTAATTCATTATTTATAATGTGAAATATTTCGTGTATTAGAGTACATTCTTTTTCAGATTGAATAAGATTCTTATTTATACTGATTATACCCTTACTTTTATTAGTGACGCCACACGTACCCCTTTCATTTATTTCACCTGGTTTTTCTGTAATTACCTTATATGTATGTCCACCAATCTTTAACTTCTTTGGTATATTCATATATTAAGTGTATCATACTATTTATTAAAAGTCAATAGTGTCTGTGGATAACTTTTTTTAAATATAAAACGGGAGTATTATCCCGCTATATTTGTGCCCCCGCAAAGAATCGAACTTTGACCATCTGTGCTTCAAACAGATGCGCAATCCATTACGCCACAAGGGCTAATTGTTTCTTTATTCTTCTACGTTGTTTTTTGACATCTAACTTGTCTGGTATTATATACTTACCAGACGGTATCTTAACTTGTCTTCTTATTTTCAAAATCTTTTTCATAGAGCCTTCACACAGAGTCGGACTGTGCTCTGTATCATACCAAGATACCGTTTTACCGATAAACTATAAAGGCTTATAATTTTTTGTTGCACTTAGTGCAATAGTATTTGTATAGATCCCAGTAAAATATTTTTGCACCACAACATTCACTCCTAAACCCTATATATATTAGGAATTTAATCCATAAGTTTTTCATTTGGAGCCCCTAGAAGGAATCGAACCCTCAATCACTCGTTACAAAAGAGTAGTTATAGCCATTTAACTACAGAGGCTTATTCTAACATATGTTCGGCATATATTTTGAACTCTTCACGGAATGATTTTTCTAATTTCTCTGTTTCTTTCTTGAAACAATCTGGACAAACTCCCTTGCACATATCATACCCCGCACCCTTACCACACTTGAAGCAATGATTCATCCATATATCACCACGATGAGATTCGTGATAACACTGGAATTCTTTACCGCATTCACATATATAATTTGCAAAATCTTTCGTTGTTTTATCCATTGAGCCGAAACCTAGATTCGAACTAGGGACTACTCTTTACGAAAGAGTTGTTATGCCAGTTAACTATATCGGCTGGAGATGTATGTCAGAATCGAACTGACGTAAACACGCTTTGCGGGCGTATGCCTTACCATTTGGCTAATACATCATACTTGTCTCCCCACTTAGATTCGAACTAAGATTTTTCGGTTAAGAGCCGAATACTCTGACCATTGAGTTATGGAGAGATATTTGTAGGAATACTAGGAATCGGACCTAGGTTTGCGGTTTAAGAGACCGCTACTTTACCATTAAGTTATGAAGGCATCCTTGTTGGTCATGCTGGTTCCGACCCAGCTACACAAATGTATAAGATTTGCATGATAGCCATTTCACCAATGACCAATTTAATCCCAAAGATTTCTATAATACTTTTTAAACAAATTTACTCCCTCTTCAAACTCTTTCTGTAATTCCTTCTCTAATTTCTTATTTTTCTTTTCACTCCAGAAAAGATTATCCAGTTTAATTGGTGCCTCAAATCCTTTTGCTATCTTTTCTAAAATCTCTTGCCACTTATGGCATTCATTATCTTTCTTCTTCTTATCCCATAAATCTGATGGGCAACCATTCTTATACTTAGCCATATGTCTTAATGCTTGCGGTAATACTCTAGATTGATAATCCCATAAGTCCCAAGTGTCACAATCTGCCCACCCTCTGGTGGCTCTTTGATAATAATGTTTAATATTAGTAGGGATATAAAGAAAAGCATCCCACCACCTCAAAAGAGCGTATTTCCAATGGAATAATCTGTCCCAACTCTTCAAGAACTCTGGGGTATAAACTATCTTCATTTTTTTCTTTTTAGCCATTTGCGGAAGATACAAGATTCGAACTTGTGGGGGCTGTTAAGCCCCATTCCTTTAGCAAAGGAACACCATAGGCCACTCGGTCAATCTTCCTTTTCACTGGCGAGGATTCCCGTTTCCACCTCGCATTTGGGGTACTAAGTTACTTGTGCACACTGAGGGATTCGGACCCCCGACACCTGGTATGTAACACCAGTGTTCTGACCGCTGAACTAAGCGTGCATGAAAAAGAATTACTTCTTTTTCTTTTTTGGTTTTGGCTTAGGAGCTGGTTTTCTTTTGCCACCGACAGAGGTTCTAGTCTGTCTGTCTCCGTAAGTTCTTTGTATATTATCTGTTGTCATGTTGGGAATCCAGGTTACGCTCCTGGGACTCGTCTTTATCAGAGACGCATTTTACTATTATACTAATCCCCAATTTTTCTTATATACTTTTCTGGATGTTCCTGAAAATCTGGTAATAAGTTAAACATATACCCACCTATGTCATATCTATTGTCGTCCTTCAATGTATACTTACTGAAAAACCAAACTTCTGCTTTCTTTATTTCGCCAGACCAATCAGTAAGTACTTCCACAATTTCCCCATCCTTTAATCCTAATTTATTTTTCATCTTGTGCCCCTATATGGAATCGAACCATAATCTGCTCTTTAGAAGAGAGCCATCCTGTCCGTTGAACGACAAGGGCTTGGGTAAAGGCGGGCTGTTGCTACGCTACGGCAAACCTCTTAAGCGACCTTTACTTTGTGCCCTGACCAAGACTCGAACTTGGAAGATATCTTTAGGAAAGATATATGATTTCCGATTTCATCATCGGGGCTATAATCTTGCTGTTATATTTTTCCCACCTATTCTTATATAGCAGGACTTGTGATACCAACCAGACATACGTTTATGTTTAGGAAAATATAAACCAAACATCTCTTTGCTATACAATATAACTTTCTTATTACATACCTTACATTTTCTGTATTTAATTATATATGTACTCTCTAAAGGACTCGAACCCTTATTATCAGATTCGTATTCTGATGTGTTTCCATTACACTAAGAGGGCGTTATTCACTAATCTATACATTTTTAATTGTTTTTTTTATTATGTGGTCCGCCTCGGATTCGAACCGAGATTTCGACCCTTAAAAGGGGTGTACTCTGCCGTTGAGTTAGCAAACCAGTTAGCTCTTTATGTAGTAAATCGATAAGCCGCATTCTGTCATGGACGATAATTTGACTTGATTTATTGTTGCCAATAAATTCTTTGCGTGAACTCTTAAAGGATTTATTCAATAAGCACGTCACTTGCTGGATTCAACTTGATTTTGCCGTTTCATTCGGATATTCAGTTATATCCGACACTCCATCTCAGGAGCCATTGTATTACTACTTTGGCGTTACTGTTCGCACATCGTACATTTCTGTAGGTGGGCATTACCCACGTTGATTACATCTCAACAGACTCATGAGGACAAATTCCATTATTCTGTGCCCTACCACAATTACAATTCCAACACATTATACGATACTTATCTGGAAAACTTTCTTTAACTATCGTATAGTAAAAATATAACCCGTTTTTTCTTTTCACATGGCCATCATTATTTACATGGTCAATTGTTAGAAAAGAAATATTAGTTTCTGGACATTTAGGACAGGCACATCTTCCTCCATATGCTTTCACTATTCTAGCCTTTAATTCCAGAACTAGTTTTTTGCGGTGTTTAACAGCACAATCCTTACATTCTGCTGCTAGACCATCATAACTAGATAATCTTTTATAAAATCTTGATAGGATTTTAGACTTTTTGCATTGATAACACTGTTTACTTGTTTCACCTTTGTAGGGTTCTAAATAAGGATTATAAAGACTCCAATGTTGTCTATATTTTTCTTGTGTTTTCTCGTCGTACTTCTTATACTTTTCCTTGTTATTTTGTCTTTTACTCATAAGTCTGTCGAGATAGTCCAGTGCGGACTTTCCTGACATTAGCCTAATCGTCTCGTTTACTATATAAAGAACTATGTACTACCAGTTGGATTCGAACCAACACTGAAACCATTTTAAGTGGTTTGCCTCCTGCCATTGGGCTATGGTAGCTTATCTATTTCTTCTTTTTTTTTCTGCAATCTTAGCTTGTATAGTTTTATATTGTTCTATAATTTTTTCTACTAAAGTGCTATCAGTTAAAAATAAATTATAATGTTTTATACACATAATTTTTTTATTTTTAATAGCCCATTTTTTTGCTCGTTTACCGCAAGCTTCACACGTCGAACTGTTTTTCATGTGCACCACCAGGGAGTCGAACCCTGAAAATTTAGTTTCTAAAACTAACACGTCTAGCCAATTGCGTCAGCGGTGCATAAATTGAAAAGGATGCTTCCCACGCCCAACATTACATTGGGTGTTTTCCATTATGCCAGAGTCGAACTGGCTCCTACCGTTTAGTCACCTCCCGTTAGGGTTAGATGTCACGGCTCACCTGTATTAAAATACACGTTTTCAATTTTGTCCTCCTTGAAAGATTCGAACTTTCACTATAACATTCTTGAAATGTTCACCTCTACCGTTGGGTTAAAGGAGGATTTGAATAATAACGGATAACTACCTAATTTTATAGATATTGTTCTTTTATTTTCCCAAAAGTTTATAAATATTCCTAGTTTCCAAAAAGTAAACCAACTAACATAATGTCCATCACTGACCTTTTGTTTATTCCATTTTGATGCAGATTTAAATCTGAAAAATCTTTTACCATTTTCTCCAATAATAATTTTATATCCTTTTAAATACCAACGTATAAAATTTAATAAAAAATTAATCATGTTGCCTCGGCTTGATTCGAACAAGCATTTTTTGATTCAGAGTCAAATGTCACTACCAATTAGACTACAAGGCAATAATAAAACCATTGTTGCCCCAGTAGGCATCGAACCTACGTACTATGATTCAAAATCATATGTCCTACCACTAGACGACAGGGCAATTGAACTACGTACCCTTAAGCGGTTCTGCCCCGCTGTTTTCTGGTTGAGAACCAGATTGCCTCCTATTAGCAGATAAGGGCTGGGGTGGATGTTGAGATTTGCACTCAATCACACATTTTCACAGAATGCGATGCTAACTATTACATCACAACCACCATAATTAGATATATGCGGAAGCTCAAGGATTCGAACCTTGGTCACGTCTTAGGTGAAACTGTTTTCAAAACAGCCGACTTAATCCTCTCGCCCAAACTTCCTTATTCATTACTCCATTTTACAAGTTTTATGTGCTCTTCTAACCAATCAATGATTTCTTTTGCCCGACAACTTGCACATCTGTCTTTGGCAAATACACTCTTAGCTGTAATATACTCTTCTGAAAAATCATCCAAATCAGAAGTTTTACAGTCACAACCATAACCCTTTCTAATGAGATAAATCATTAAACGAGTCACCTGTATCTCCATCCAATCCATTGGTTTCTCTACGAACTCGTATATCAACTTTTGCCAAATTTGATTCACAATCATCAAAGGCTATATCCATTCCTTCATACCGCTTCTCTAATAACTTAGCGGAACTAATTTTAGATATAACTGTTACTAAATCTGTCAATCCTAACTTATCTACTATTGTCTGGGTATAGTCTTGACCTCCAGCAGACCATACAAATACTTCATCTCCGTTATTAACAAACCATCTTAATACTTGAATCAAATCATAATCAGGAACCTGACGCTTATTCTTTCTATCTATTTTCCAAATTGTATCATCTATATCAAAAGCTATTCTTGCCATATTTTTTTTGTGGACCAGTGAGGGACTCGAACCCTCGATTTTTCTTTGCAAAAGAAATGTTATGCCTCTTAACTAACAGCCCGTTATTTGAGCACCATATGGGACTTGAACCCATGCCAGTACATTGGCAATGTACCGTACTACCGCTATACTAATAGTGCCTTCTGTCTTAGTTCATGCTTAAGTTGAGCATAATAGGAGATTCGGACTCCTGTATTTAGTTTGGAAAACTAATATAATAACCACTATATGAATTATGCTTACTGGAGGCGGGAACCCTCGGAATCGAACCGAGCCAATCTGTTTTGGAGGCAGTTTCGCCGACCTTGGAACATTGGCTCCCGTTGCTACCTTGTTCCACCACATAGATTCGAACTATGCATCACGGCTTATGAGACCGTTGAGATACCCATTTCTCCTTTAGTGGAATATAAAGCTAGCTTTCGCTAGCTAGAACTACGAACTTTAAATATTCTTTCTAGTTCTTGTAAATCTTTTTCACATGGCTGTTTATCAAAAGTACACCAAGGACCACTAGCTCTAATAATAAGATCTAAGTGTTTCCTTAATCTTTTTAAAGGAGTAACATGTAATTTTTCCTTAATAGGTTTTACTCTATTTTGCCAGTCCATATGACCTCCTAAAGAACTATTATAATCTTATCATATTTAACTTTAAAAGTCAAGTGTATAACTTTTGTAGCCTCGACGAGATTTGAACTCGTGTTTTATGGGTGAAAACCATATTGCCTAAACCAACTAGCAGACAAGGCCATTAATACTGGAAGAAAATCAAGAAAAGTATAAAGCGTGTTTACCATTACACCATACGGGGATAGTCCCCGCACTAGGAATCGAACCTAGAAATCTCGCTTAAAAGGCGAAGTAACTTATTCTTTCACTATCCAAGTATTTTGCGCTTCCAGCCAGAATCGAACTGGCGACAATAGCGTGACAAGCTATCGTTTTGCCCCTAAACTATGAAAGCATATAGAGAGAAAGTTGGGAGGCAGATGTGGCTAAGCCACCGAATCGACTGGAATTGAACCAGTAATAATTCCTTAGAAGGGAATTGTAATACCATTTTACAACGAAGTAAGCCTACACCGTCACTTCTCTATAATTAACTTGCAAAAAAATCAAAATAACATCAAAGAAAGCAATACTCATAATTTTCCGAGTGGGTGATAATGGAGTCGAGCCAATGAGGTACTAAGTACAACAGATTTACAGTCTGCTTGCTACTCTATATTATATGTTTCTTCTCTATGGCAGTTAGCACATTTTAGAAGACACTTATCAAGTTCTTTTTTGATTACATCCCAATTCATCAGATTCTGAAACATTTGTGCAGGCTCATATTCCTTATCTCCTTTATGAGCAAACTCTAGTGCATTGATACATTTATTATATCCGCACACAATACATTTGTCACCGAGATATTGTACTGCCTTAACTTTTAATGCTCTAATTTTAGCCCTAGTCCAATCATACATGCGCCTATTCTCACACTTCTTACATATCTTGCGAATGTATTTGCCAGTATAATAGAACTGGCTATCTTCTTTATCTATGTTACAAACTCTACATTTCTTCATAATTACAGTATAACATATTACTGTAAACTTTTCAAGTGGGCAGTGATGGAATCGGACCATCGGTTCCCGAACGGGAGTCTGTTTTACAGACAGATGTAGAGCCATTCTACGTACTACCCATTTTTGTCAGGAAGCTGAGAGTCGAACTCAGATTCGACGGTTCCAGGCCGTCCGTGTTACCGTTACATTACCTCCTGATAGTATTAAATTGTCAAAGATAGCTCTCCCAGTAGGATTCGAACCTACAGCCCTTCCCTTAACAGGGGAACGCACTACCATTGTGCTACAGGAGATTATTACGCTTGAATGTAATGAGAATAAAAAATCCGCCTTACGGCGGTTATATTAACTAAATATTATATATATTTACTTAAATATTACCACCATAAGTATGAAGTCTATTATCTTGTTTTAATGTACTATTAACAAAAATATTAGTCGGATACGAAAAAACTGGCCAAATATGTCCTAAAAGTATATTATATTGTGTGTTATTAATTCTTACCATTTCTTTGAATTATTGCTATTTTTCTTAGCTATTCTACAACTTTTACATCTCTTAGGATTTTGAAATTGTCTCTCTTGGTAAAACTGTTGTTCTGCTTCAGTAAATACGAATTTAGTTTGGCAATCAACACATGTTATCTCTAGGTCGTTATTCATATATATGTATCAAGTATAGCATATTACTGACCAAAAGTCAATAGTCTGCCTGTGGATAACTAACTTACTTTGAATATACTACTAAATACATTTCTTTAACTAAATCATGTATAATTTGTTGACCTTCTCTTAATTTTTGACCGCTTTTCTTAAATTCAACAAAGTAAACTTTATTATCCTTGACTGCAATCCTATCACAAACTACCGTTGGTGAAAATATTTTGTACCCTTCATTTCTTAGTTTATTGGCCATTGACTCTTCTACTATCATTTGATTCTTTCGTCTTCTACTTTGATTTTCTGAAGAAAAGAAACCTTCGGCCTTCTTTCTCCTAACAGATAGTTTGCCATTTTTGCTCATGGCAATTTTCATTTTTTCTGTTAATTTTAATTTCATGTTGCGGCCCACGATTTGAACGTGTCCAATGGGTTATGGGCCCATTATGCTACCGTTACACTAAGCCGCTATCTAGGGCGTTTAAGCCCTAAGCGCACCTTATAATTTAATAATTTGGGAGAAAAACGAAGAGAGAAATTTTAAAGACTATTCTGTCTTTCTCTCTTACGAGAGACGTATTTATCCAATTAAGGACAAGTATAAGCCGAAGCTTATTAACATGTAATTTAATACATAGTACTAGCCCGAAAGCTAGCGAAGTAACTCACTTCTCACTTCCTAAAGTAATTATAACTCTATCTTACGAATTTCGTTAACCAAAGCGTTTCTATCTGTTTCAAGCAATTTAAGTAGTTCCAATGTTTTATCAGAGAAACCAGCAATAGTAAATACGTTATCTTCTGGAAATTGTAAAGTCCCATAACCATTCAAGTCGAAACTATATATTTTGGGATTACAATTATATTCTTTCTTATATTCAAAAAAACTTTTTTTTGGTGAGCCACCTTGAAGACTGAATGAATTTTTATCAGCCATCCATCCCTGCATATCAGATAAAATTATAATTCTGTCGTATGCTTTATCAGCGTTTCTAAATATTTCATTGAAGTTTGTACCACCACCATTAAAACTAATTTGGTTAATTAAATCAGTTACTAAAGAGTTTGGGTTCAGTGTCTCATATCTACCATCGCTATCAAATGTCATTAAGTCTGCATCATTATTTTTATATAGCACAGCTGCAAATAGTTTACCAATTTCTAATGGTTGCCCACTCATAGATCCAGATGTATCTAATGCAATTAATGTCTTACCTTCAAATGAAGGACAATTTGAAACTGATAAGTCTACTGCTTTATCCAATGATCCTAACGCTTTTCTGCCGAAACTAGTATTTTTAACTGCATCATATGCTTTTTTAAATTGGAATGGAAGAATTAAAGATTTTTTAATAGACTCTTTATCAACAAGTTTTTGTAAAGCTAAATCAACTGATTCTGGTGCTTGTTCCAAAATATTTCTTATATTTCTTAACAGTGCAAAATATCCTAATTTGTTACTTTTTAGCAAAGATTCCCAAGCTTCCTTCTTATTTTTATCTACAATTACTTTACGTTCTAATTCATCTTCGACATTAACTTTACCAGCTTCAGTAAGTTTAGTTTCCCAAGTTTCAGTTGATTTCAAATTACCTTCTATAAGTTTTTTAAATGCTTCTTTTTGTTTAGCATTTGGCTTAGGATGTACAAGATTTAATAAATCAACTAACTTAACATCTTTGTTAGCACCACGATACTTAGATAGTTGATATGTATCAAACTTTTGCAATCCCAATTTAATACCTTTTTTAAGAGAATTTGGGATTGGTTTACCGTATTTATTGCCGTAAAATGCTAATGTTTCTAATAAATCATCAACTCTATATACCGCTTTAGCTATTGCATTTTTAACCCAACTTTGTCCCTTTACTTTATTTACTAATTCTGATAATAAGGCATGAGTAATAGAACGCATACCAAATTTAGTTCTTGCATAAACAGCTGATTGCCCAATAAACTTTTTATCTTTAATCGAAAGTACTAGATTTTCTAATCTTTTTAATTGATCATTAGAGTTTTCATAAAACTTGTCTTTTACAAAAGAGGTTAATAATAAACTAACCAATTCTAATTCTGGCGATTCTTTATAAGCAATACCGTCTGCCAAATTAATTGTTTCTTTACCAACTGTTTTCTTATTAAATTTACCCATTTTATATTATGTTAGAAGAAAATTTAGAAGAATCCTTTGTTTACAGCGAAGTATTTCTTCAATCACTATCTAACAATTATTATTTTATTTTATAAGTTCCACTAATCCATCTATATAATGTATATCTATGTTTACCCAAAAGTTTAGAAACGGCTCTCCATGATTTCAATTCTTTATATAAATCCATAATTATCTTAGGGCTTGGCCTACCACTCCTTCTTTTTGAAATATACCCACATTTCTTTGAACAATATATAATTCTGCGATTAACTGGTTTGAATACTTTTCTACAATTATTACACTTTATTAAACCTAATGACATAATAATTAATTATAGCAAATTATTTGCTATTTGTCAACAAACTTATGAACAGGTTTAGTAAGGTCTATATTCTTCTCTTTACAAAGTTTATTAATATACTTTGTAGATTTTCTTAAAACCCTCTTCAATGATTTTTTGATTTGTTTAGCACTTATACCAGTTTCTCTAGAATATACTCCTAACCATATTCCGCAGTTATCACTATTAAGCCATTCCCTTATTTCTTTCATATCGTTTGCTTTATGTCTAATCATTGATTCCATTATTCTCATATTCTCCCATTTAACAGATATTGAAATTTTATCAAGGGCACTCAGTATTATACCTTCTATTAAACGGATATAACCATCTATGTATGTAGTATTATCGTTATTATAAAATGACTTTCGTTTCTCTTTAGCCGCTTGCATTATTACTCATCTTCGCATTTACTGCCATAAACAAATCATCGAAGTTCTCATTATTTGGTGGCGTTAAATCTGCCCAACCCAGTGCTGATTCCCATGCCTTTTGACCTCGACCAAGAACTTTATACGGTTTATTATTTTTATCTGATTTTAATATCATTTCTGGATAAGAATTATTTTTTCCAAATTCCGTAACAAATTTTTTCTTATCCTCTAATGATAAAACTTTAGTAGATTCCAATACCAGTCTGTTTTTAAATTTACCAGTTTTTTTTGATCTTTCCTCTATATAATCATCAAAGATTAGACTAAGTTTATTTTCTAACTTATCCTTTAATGGTTCTAAATCTATATAAACATCAGCAAGTGATTTAGCTTTATTTTCTACGTTATTATTTGTAAATATTCTAATAACGTCTTCTTGTATTTTATCCTTCAATAAAGAAAAAAATTCAATATCATTAAGTACGCTTCTGGTTTTTACTACTTTACCAGAAACTGCCCAAAACTCTGGTATTTTATCATTTAATAATTTCAACATCCTATATACTTGTATTTGTCTTATTAGAAAAATTTAACAACTTATTATATACTTTTTCTAAATCAATTACATCATATCTATTATGTTCCAATATATAATTTAAGCTTTTTTTATCACCACGTAATGCTTTAACCCAGTATTTAGCATCTATTCTGGTTTTGTTTGTTTCACCAAGAACTATTCTACTAACATTCTCTAATCTATTACTAGATAATTTAAGTTTGTTTCTGGCCATAAAGTATACATCGGTATGTACCAGACTACTATAGTTTGGGAAATCTATACCATGCACTATTGAACGTGTACGTATAAATGGTAAATCAAATCTCATACCATAATAAGTAACAACTCTATCAAATTTTTGCATATCTTCGATACATTTAGTGACTACTTGTTTATCAAGATACTTATCTAAACCTTTTTTATCAACTATTCCTTCCCATATCTTACTGCTATTTGCATCTTTAATACAGTAACTCAACATTATACCAAAATCTGCATCTAAGTTACTTGCTTCTATATCAAGGAATCCTACTCTTTCCTGATTAGGATTTTCTTTCAGAAAACAACTATAATGTTGAAGGTAGTCGTGTTTATGAACTTTACAATAATTATTTGCTAGCCAAATAATTTCAATTTTTTTAAGACGATGTACTGGAGCTTTCATTTTATTTATTTATATATTTTAATGCTTCTTTTAACCATTTACTATTTTCTATATAACTTAGGGCTATGTTACATTTATTACAAAGAATTCCTCTTATTTTCTTAGTTTTATGATTATGATCAATACCAGAATTTCCTCTACCATATCTTATTTTTTTATTACATATAGCACATAATGATTTTTGTGACTTTAACATTAATTTTAAATCTTTTATATTTAATCTATATCTTATTTTAAGTGCTTGTATCTTTCTCTTTTCAGGTGTAGTATTTCTCTTATATGATAGTCTTAAAAGTTCTTTTTCATGTATTCTGTTCTTTTATTTTTGTCTTTATGTGGCATATTATTTTATTCTATATACTGGTGCTAACATTTCTTTCTTTGTTTTAATAATAATTTACTTTTAGCACAAACTTGACAAGTTAGATAATTATCCCACTTTACTGGTTTATCTCCACAACCTATTCCAACTTTTACTAAAATTGGAAATTTACATTTACACTGATTTTTATCTTTCATACTACTTATTTATATTAATTAACGGTGTTGAATCACCTGTTAATTTATATTTTTTATTATTCTTACCTACTTACTTATATTAAACAGTAATCCGCTACCTTCTCCAACTGTAGTCGTTGGCAATTTCCCATCCCATTTTTCAACCCATTTAAGATTTACATATTCTCTACCGCCCTGTTGGGTAATAGCTTGTGCTTGAATCCTAATTGCTTCGGCCTCACCTCTTGCTTGGCTAATCCTTTGTTCTGCCTCATATTTAACCTGTTCTAATTTATTCTTAGCAGCTAATGCGTTCTGTTCCGCAGTTACTTTCTGTTCAATAGCATCGCTAAATGATTTAGAAAACTCAAAGTTCACTACACTAAATCTTTCAAATACAGAATCCTTCTCTACCAATCTTTCACTCAATGCTTTAGCTACTGCATCAGAAAATTGTATTCTTTTAGTAACTAATTCTTCTGCCGTATACTGTGCTGATACTGATTTGACGGTTTCTCTGATAATAGGTTCTATGACATTATGAGTATAGGCAGTACCATACTTTTGGTAAATGTCGTTAACTGATTCTGGTTTTAGATGATAGTTAACCACTACTGCTATTTGCACATCCTGTAAATCTTTAGAAGCTGCGAATAAAGAACTATATTCAGAATTATCTCCTTTCCCTTGCTTATTGTCAAAATTTGCTGTTTGTGTTTGCACATTCATTTTATGAACTGCATCGTAGAAAGGAACTTTCAAATGTATTCCCTCCCCAAAAACCTTACCACTAACTTTACCAAAGTTAGTAATTACTCCCCTGTGTCCAGCAGACACAACTGTAAATGAACCAAAGAAAAGTATTAGACCAACTATCCCTAATACTACTCTTGTGATTACGTAGGAGACTTGTTCTCCTTCTGTCATTTCACTCCATAATTTTTTCATGTTTTATATTTTAACAAGACGGTAATCCTTGACCCAGCCAAGAATTAGAAGTACTTGTTATATTATTTAATTTTTAACTTAAAAATAGACTTCGCCTTTAATTTCTGCTTCAGGATTATTAAGTGCTTTTATACCACCAAATCCTTCACTTAGTGACTTTATATCTTTAACAACTTTTCCATCAATATGAGCATGATTTGATAAATCATTCTTTAATCTTTGTACTTGCCCTTGAGTATATCCAAATTGACTTTGTAGATGTTTTAGTTGTTCTCTAATTCTTTCCAACTTTTCTTCGACCGTCAATTCTTTCCACATTTTCGGTGGAACATACTTACCAGAATCACCACTTCTAACTGTTAAATTATTATTATTCATATCTATTTTATTTTAACTTTTCAAATGCTATTAATATTTCCATCAACCTGTCAGCGTCCATAACTGCAAATTCTTGTTCTTGGTTAGGTTTCCTTACAATTAAGCAAGGCATTCTACCTTTACCACTATCTAATTCTTTTTCCTTGGCTTCCTTCATCCAATCTTCTAGGTAAAAGTGTTTTGTATCTTTTAATTCGAAATGCATATTGGCAAAAACACTTTCTGGAGAAACTCTACTAAACATTAAGTCTGAACTTTCAAATTCCCTTATACCACCTGAACGTGGTGTCCTTTGAACCTTGTATGGTAACTCATATCTATCAAACATTGATTGCAACATTTTAGCAAATCTACTTTCATTTGCCGCTCCTTTTCTTTTATTCCTGCGGCCTTGTTTAGATAGATCTATTTTACAAAGAACTTGATTTTCGTACTCTACTTTAAACTCCTTTTGACAACTTTTACAAATTCTAATCATGCACGTCCTATCTTATTTATATCTTCACCCTTCATTATATCGGAAAGAAGTTTTGAAACAGATTCCATTATTTCGTGTATTTTTATATCACAACCAAATGATGTAGTAGTTATCTTCCTCTCTTCAATACCATTTCGTTTAATAAATACTAAGTAAAAACCCTTTTCTTTTCCTAAACCATCATCAGAGATAAGCGAAAGATTCGTTAACTTTATACTGTTATAATGTTTCTTTATTAGATCATGAACATCTTTTTCTATTAAATCAACATCGAAGTTTAATAACTTGGAATTAAAACTAGAATCCAAGTTCTGTATCATTAACTTCTTCGACTTCCTCTTCTTCTTCTTCAAAGTCAGGGATTTTGATATTTCCTTCTTCGCCATATATATGTTTTATAACTTCATCTAATTTTTTATTCATAGAACTAATTTCAAACATTAGTTTTGTCAATAATGATTCAGAAGAAGCTTTAAATTGGTTTGTTTTTTGATTATCGCTAGAAACTAGCCACACTATTTTACCACCTTGACTATCTTGAACCTTTTGTATAGTTACGGTATCTCCTTTACTAAATCCCTGTAGTTTATCATGTAACATTGAAGAAGCAAAAAACATTTTATCATTAGTACAAAAATATGAGTAATTCATGTAATTACCCCAGTTACCTGTTCTTTCTTTACCTCTAACTTCTAAAGGATTTATATCTAAAACCAATGTAGTTGGTACATTGGGTTCAAAGTTTACTATTTCATTTTTATATGCTTTTTTAACCATTATTTTAAGTATATCACATAATTTATACTATGTCAACAGTGCGCATCAACTGTGGATAAGTTATAGATTATGTTCTTTTAAGTATATTAACGCCTTACTTTTAACTCCTATATTCTCATTTCCATAATAATAGGTACGTCCGATTAACTTCAACTTACCAGAATTAACCATAAAATTCAACAAATCTCCATCTACATCAAATCCTGTATCAAACATAAAGTTGACATTTGTGTCAAGTTGTGGTCTAAATATCTTATTTTTAACCATTTTGATATTAATACACATACCAACTTTTCCATTAGTTGATTCTATCCATCTAGTTCTGGCCATTTCTATTCTCATAGCAGAGTAAAATTTAAGTGCTCGACCACCACTAGTTGTTTTTTGGGGACCAAAACCAAACTTACCTATATTGTCTCTCACTTGATTAATAAATACTACCGCAGATTTATTTGTTTCCATACAACCTATAATTTTTCTCATTCCTTTAGACATTAATCTTGCCTGTAGGCCAATACTTTCTTGTGTATAATCTGCTTCTAACTCTGCCGAAGGTACCAAGCTGGATACACTGTCAATAACTATTAGTTTTGCTCCTTTTTCAATTAATCCTTCTAGTATCTCAAAAGCATTTTCTCCAGTCCGTGGCCTAGCTATTATTAGATTATTTATATTAACACCAGATTTCTGAGCCAAATCCTTTGTTATAGCTAGTTCTGTATCTATGAATCCACAAGTAAAATCCATTTTCTGTGCTTCAGAAATTAGTTTAAGTGCTAAACTTGTTTTACCAGAACTTTCTGCACCATAAATTTCTGTTATCATACCTAACGGAATACCATTTCTACCAGTAATTGCATCTAAACTTTTTATACCAAAGGGTATAGTTTTTATTTCTTCTAAGTTACTAAGAGATCCTATATATCCTTCGAACTCTTTTAATAAATCTTTAATAATGTTATCAGTATTATTCATTATTTTTACTTTATTCTAACTTTTCTTTAACATATTCTGCACAGTTTACATTAAAAAATATAGCAGCTGCATGATCTTCATCTTCGTGTCCTTCCATCCAAGCCACAAAGTGTCTAAAAGCACTAGCTTGATACCTCACAAATTCTTCATGAGTATGAGCAAATTCCCAGTTACGATCACCGTATTTTTCAGCCCCTCTAAGTAATAATTCGGCCCAACGTTTTAACATATGATTTTTATGTTTCCTTGCGATACATAAATCATATCGTGGCTTACCTTTATCTGAATCTCTTTTCATCCCAGTTTTGTATCCACGTACTTTACCAGAATCTTTTGTAATAAATTTTTTAATCATACTTATTAATTTTTAATAATAACTTAACAGCATCAATAAATTCAACATTACTTTTTATGTGGACAAACGTTATCATTCATTGCCTTACCCCAATTACAATTCATACATAATACTTGAAAACCAGATGGATAATCATTCTTAATTAACCAACCATAGAGATTTTTGCCATCTAATTGTTTTCTGTGTTGATATCCATTATTATCAATATGATCTATCGATAAAAATTTGAATTCACTTTCTCCGCAACAGGCACATTCTAATTTCCCTTGGGAATAATAATCCAAAACCTTCAATCTTTTTGCCCTTATAGCAACCCTTTGTTGTTCCCTTATTTCGCTATGTTTTTTTTGATATCGTTCTTTTTGTTTTTCTATAATTTTTATTCTACCTTTCCTATAATACTTTTTGGCTAGTTTTTTATACTTATCTGCATTTTCTAATCTTCTTTTTTTATTCATAGCACCCTCACATTTCTTACAGTAAAAGTGATATCCACCACTTTGTGTTTTATCTTTCCAAAATTCAGATATGTCTTTTATTGTATCACATTTTTTACAAAGTCTATTCATACTTCTATTATAACATATCTGGGTCTATTTTTCAAGTAGCAGTTTATCACTTATTAATACTTTTACGGCCTGGATAAAGTCTAAATCATATGAACTCATAATCCAATCTATAGTATCGCCACGTTCAGAACAAGCAAAGCAGTAAAAACCATTTTCATATATAGCCAATGATGGTCTTTTTTCTGAATGAAACGGACAAATAATCATTATACAATTACTACTTTGTGTATGTAAGTGACCTTGTTTAATAACTATATCAATTAAATTTCTTTGCTTAGCTAACTGTATTGAACGTTGATTCATTATATTATATCAAGTATATTCTCATTTTTTTCTTCAACTGGTATAACCACATGTTCTTCATAAATATAATCAACTTCTTCTCCAAAACTCGTAACATTTCTAGACATATCATCAGTTATTACTCCAGTTACACCATTAAAAGTTATCGGTATACTTAGATGACTAGCAGACATTCTAGCCTTATCAATACTTAATTCTAATCCCTTTTTAGTATGGTATAAAAGTAAGACCATATCAGCATCTTGTTGTAATGAAGATGTACCCTTAAGATCTTCACCAGTAATAGGTATTGAAGGATCTACTTTTCTAATATGGCTTATCAAATAAACTATAATATCATTTTCTCTTGCTAATAATTTAAAATCCATCACCATTTGAGAAAGTTCTCCAACACTATTACTTCTATTAGGCAACCATCCAATATGATCAAATCCCAAAAACTCTATGCCATATAACTTTTTTGCTTGATTTGCAACTTTTGATATATCACGCATACTATATCTATTCATTGACATATCAATATAGAAAGGGTAATCAACTAATTCACTTTTTCTTTTTAACCAATCATTTTTTGTCCAATCTTGTATTTTTTGTTTATACTTAATTTCTAATAATCTTTGAACAACGGAATAAATATCATTTTCTAAACTAATTAATATTACCGATTTATTGTGATCAGCATGATCAATTAAAAAATTCATTAATATAGTTGATTTACCAACTCCACTTCTACCACTTAACACTATTAATGATTTTTTAGGAATGCCTCCATTGGTATAGTTATTAAACCTATTAAGAAATGTTGTAGCTCTTTGTACTTTGTTATTCTCTAGTTCTAAGATAACATCAGAAAGTTTAAAAACATCTTTTATTTCAAATCTTTTAGAATTTTTAAGTATTTCACCATATTCTTCTGAGGTATGTCCTTCTTTAATAAAATCATTGGCATCTTTTGTTGGTAAAATTACATTATAGCAACGATCTAAACCAATTTTATCAGCTAACTTTCTAGCAGCTTCCTGACCAGGTTCATCATTATCGTAGTTAATATATACCTTTACATTTTCTGGTATTCTTTCTACCCAAGTAGTTTTATCATTTTGTGCTCCACCAGTACTAGATATAACATTTTTATATCCAATTTGCCAAACAGACATTGCATCAAATTCACCCTCTGTTACTATTAGATAACCTCTTTCAATAGAAGAAAAAATAGCATCTTCATTTATAATCCACGTTTCAGAACCTGGATATCTCTTAAATACTTTATCTTTAATATTACGGAACTTGTAATCAATTAGTTTTGAATCTTTAAAAATTGGTATTGAAACTTCATTGATTTCAGTTGCTCCAATTTTAAAATACTTTAATGTTTGCAGTTTTAATTTTCTTACTACCAATAAGTAGTCTAATACTTGTTTATTTTCTTGTTTATATAAGTTACTCTGGTATTTTTCTGCAGGAACCGATGGAGTACTATGTAAATTAAAAATATCAGCAGTTGATCTGATATTATTTAGTTGATTTTCCATTACTTTTAATTAATAATTTCTTTTAAACCACATATAGTACAAATATGGAACTTAATAAATTTATGTTCATGCTCACCTACTTCATATTCTTTTCTCTTTTGTATTAAATCATCAGATGTTAAATTAGATTTAGCATCTCTTAACCAATTATTCATTTCTGACACTGGTTTAATCATTTTATATTTACCAGCTTCTTTAGAAAAAAACATTGGTTTAAGTGTAGTTAATTTATGATAAGCTATACTAGCTAATTCGTTTATTGATTTACCTGCTACCAAAACATAACACTCATATACACCAATAATTTCACGTGCTGTTTTATACTTTATGTCTAATGATTTAAGATATTCAAAAAAATTAGGATATGATTGTTCATCAAGACGTAGATATAGTTTATTATCTTCAATTTCTTTTAATCTTTTAGCTAATTCAAGACCTATTTTAATTCTAGCAGAAGAGTATAAACCAACTAATTTTCTACATTCTTCGTCAATTTTAACTATTTGGCCAGTAGAATATCTCTTTATAATTGTTTTGCTCATTTTAAATTCCTAATTAACTCAATGGCTTCGAGTTCGGGCTAGATAATCTATAATTTCATTAATTGTTTCAAAAACTTCCTCAGCAGCTTGATTAGAAAAGTAATTTCGGTTTTTTAAATCTAGTTTCTTTACTTTAAACTCCCCATCTTTTGTTCCTTCTCTGCTTCTTCTTTTATCTTCTCTTACCATTTCAAAACAATCTTCGCACTTATCATGAACTGTGTGGGTTTGACCTTTTTTAATTACGATTCTTTCTTTTTCCATCTTCTCTTTTTGGGAAGCTAGAAGATTGCGGATAAATGATTTAAGTTCATCGCCAATTCCCTCAATATTTCCACTAATTCGTGGCAGTATGTTTTGTAAATAATAATCTTCAAACTCTTTTTCCCACTCTTGCGTAGAGTTTTTAGTATTTTGCATAGGGTTGGGTTGGTGGCAGGGACATCGCCAATAATTACAAAAATTATTAATTGCTGGGGCGGAATTACTACACTTCCTGCAACACTCTTTATTTTGAGGCTGGGAATCTATGCGTGGCTCATCCCCATTTACCAGTTTGGGCTTATCTTTAGACAACTCCTCTCCCCATAAATAGTCATGATTTTGAATCCCACAGGTATGCAAACATACACAATTCAAAACTCCAAAACGAGCACAAATATGAGGTCTGCAAGCTTTGCACTCTTTATTTTGGATTTCTTTGGTCATAATGTTTCAAAAAATGATTCGGCATTTTTACCTTGGATTAGGTGGTCTATAAAGCGATGCCATAATATCTTCCATCCACTTTGTAACCAAGTATTGTCATGCTGGCCACAACTTCCACCAGACAATTTTTGACAATCACTACAAAAAGCTTTCCATGTAGATACAGAAATACCTAATTCAGAAAAATTCAGACTTTTTGCCAGTGATTGCCAAAAAAGAGGAGACAAAAATACTTTTTCCTTCAGAACTGTAGATAATCCCACCATTTCATTTGGTGATATTCTTAGACTTTTTGGGTGCTCAAAATCTTTTCTCCAATCCCATCCAGCCCTTATCGCTTTTTTTATAACTTTTTCTAAGGTCATATTTAGGTTAATTAGTTGGGGTTAAAAATCTTAATTCCTTCTCTAAGATATTTAATAACTTCCACGTTAAAAGTCATTAATCCATATAAAACGGCAACTTCAAAACTAAAGAAGTATCTTATAGCAAGCAATAATCCAAAGTGTATAATTCCTGCAATTATGTATTTCATATACTTATTCTTCTACTCTCCTGTTGGGGGAAATTAAAAAATCTTAACATCCTTACATTCGGGGCATTGATAAAGTTTTTGTTCTCTTATGCCAGTTTGCCTCCACATACTCATACCCACTGGTTTTCCCTCTACTGAAACTGGCTTATCAAACTCACCAATTTGCTCATTTTTTCCAATTCCACCAATCTCAAACATTGGCTGTCCACAACTATTACATTTTGGTATCTCTATATTCGTACTCTCTTGTTCCTCTAATTCGCATGATTAGGGGGTTAAAACTCTTTTAAGAGTTACTTG
>ERZ1292644.1-Hain-H14-01um-R2-1-length-145856-cov-13_pt2 | contig 95384 bp, 85 predicted proteins | sample MGYA00564402_ERZ1292644 | MGnify/ENA primary metagenome ERZ1292644 (study PRJEB36523, sample SAMEA6512644) | groundwater metagenome | collected 2019-01-09 | study: AquaDiva: Metagenomics assemblies of 32 groundwater samples
TTGGCTAGCATAATTGCCATCGCCAAATCCCTGAGAGATAGAGGCATCGTTGTTATTGCCAGACTGAGTTTGGTGAGCCTCATTCTCATCACCAGACTGGTTAACGGAGGCATAATTGCTTTCGTCAACCTGGTGAATGGAGGCATCGTTGTTATTGCCAGACTGGACAATGTAGGCCTCGTTATCAATCGAGGTGTCAACCTGATCAATGACGGCATCGTTGTTAATGCCAGACTGATCGACATTACCGATATTTTCTGCCAATACCGGCAGACTCAAGCCAAGAGCCATTGTCAAGGCCATTACTACTATCAAAATTCTCTTCATCATTTAGTAGAACCTCCTGTTTTTTTGGTTTATTTTTCTTCTTTTGTTTTCTCCGGCCCATACCAGAGAAAAGCGAAAAACAAAATTGTTAATGTTCTTACTTCGGCTTAGACTATACGAACCAAAAATCTTTGTCAAGGGGAATCCTTTGTTTCTGCTTCTTTGGCTAAGTTGCTTTTTTTGTCAAAAGCAACGAGCTTTCCCTCTTCCTCTTTTTCTTTCAGATAATTCTGAATAGACGAGGACTTGATATCTTCCGAATTTTTCAAATTCCAGATTTTATCGATCGTCCCCTCCAAGATTAGATCATGAACAGCCTTTTCTATTGCCTCCAAAACACACATCTGGGGCGGTTCATTGGTGGATAAGCCTGTTTCCACTTCCAGCAACCGACCGAGCCTGACGAACCTGAAAATACTGAAATCCACTTGTCTGGAAAGAACGGATTTAGTGGTTGAAACAGATTTGAGAATCCTTCCAGTTTTGACAGAGATCGCCCTCAAGTAAATGGTTACCTGGTCTCTTCTGATATCAATGGAGCCGCCGGCGCCAAAGTATTTGGCTCCAAAACCGCCGGTTACCAAATTGGTTTCATAGGCGATGACGCCCCCTTCAAGCATAATCGAAGCGTACATTAAAGGCGGTAAGACAGGTAAACTCTTTTCCTCCTTTTGAAGATTTTTATATTCTTCGGTGGTAGAACGAATTATCTTTCTTTCGGTCAATAAATTGGGCAAGCCCTCTCTTTCTATTGGTTCAAACCACTTACTGTCTTCCAGTGCCTTAATCAGCATTGAAGTGGTTCCCTGCGTGACGGCCGTTGAAAAGGTGGTCGCTTGAGGAGAACTCTTATATTGCCCGGTCTGGTCCCTGAATTTATAGACTGCCACCACTATCTTTCTTTCCGGCGGGGGCAAAGAAACCAAATCTTTATGAATAGCTGTTGTATATCCCGCGGTGGCTTTGGTGGTTATAATAGAAGCCATACTTGCGGCACAGCCGGTCATAAAAACAAGTAAAACGAACACCGGCATTATTCTCATAACGCTCTGTTTCTCTTTCATTTCTCACTCCTCCTTTAATAATACGGAATCTGAATGGTAGTGATGTTCCCGGTGCCGATGTCGGTAATCACTGTTTTTATACCGCCTGCGTCAGTAGTAATAGAAACCTTGTAGTTGCCAAAAGTGTATTCCCCCGGCTTTAGCGTGTCTTCTCCAAAAGCGGTTTTTACTATCTTGTCAGCTATCCGATTGAACGCGCTAGACTCCAACTGTGCGGTAAATCGCTCAAGGGGACTTTTCGGTGCTTTTACCGGTTTCTCCTCTTTAAATCTGTTCTGAAGAGTGGCTTGATTTAATAGGAATGATCCATTAAGCGGGTTGCCGCCGAAAGAGGGATTTACCGGTGTGTAAGTCAATTCTGTGGCAGTAGCCGTGCCCCCATTCATCAAAAACGAAATCCAAACAAACAAACAAAAAACACAAGCTGACAGCTTTTTCATTTTCTTGTCCTCCTTTCAATTCAATCAAAAATTTATACCCTAATATATCCCGCTTCCTGCCGTATCCTTTTCTCTCTCCTCCTTCCCATGTTCGTTTAAACGATAAAGATATTCTTTGACTGATTCAATTCCTTTGTTTACCGCCTCTTCAATCTCTTCGGGCTTTGGTTTGAGTATTTCTCTATAAACGGTTTCTTTACTGACAAAACCGCCCACCTCAATCCAAACCCAACTTCCCCAGGTGGGATTAGCCATTTCGATAATAACGATATTATAATCCCCAATTCCCAAAGGCTTCTCCCAAAAACTGACAAAGTTTTGGTAAAATTCCTGGCCAATTCTAGTTTGAGTTTGGTCAATAACCAAGCCATCTATTTCTACTTCTTTTTGCTGGCTTAGGGCGATTGAAACAAAAACTAAACTTAGAACAAAAACCAAGACTGAAACTAAACCCCATTTTCTCACTTTTGTTTTCCCTCCTTTTTGTTGGTATTTTTTCCTGACTATTAAATTAGTAATGAGCTTTCTGGTCGGGTTTTAGACTATAATAATTTAAGACCTTTGTCAAGGTCCTAGGGATTTTCTATAAATTTCTATACTAAAAACAGCAAAAGTGGGCGAGGGGAGAGTCGAACTCCCATGCCTTGCGGCACACGATTTTGAGTCGTGCGTGTCTGCCATTCCACCACTCGCCCTTGCCCAAAATTCAGAATTTGTTATTGATATTGCCATAAATTTGACTTATAGTAAAGTTATACAAAATATATGGCCAAAATTATTAGCATTGTTAATGCCAAAGGGGGCGTTGGGAAAAGCACCACGGCGGTTAATCTCGGCGCTTATCTTACGGCGCTCGGCAAGTATGTTTTATTGGTTGATTTGGATCCCCAGGCCAATGCTACGGTTGGTCTTGGCATTGATTGGCGAAAACTTGATAAGCATCTTTATCATTCTTTGGCGGATTTTATTAAACCGGAAGCAATTATCAAAAGAACCGGTCTTTTCGGCTACGATATTCTTCCGTCCGCCCCGGCCTTGGCCGGCGCCACCATTGAATTGGTAAATATTGAACGCCGGGAATGGCGTCTTTGCGATTTGTTAAGAAAAATCAGGACTAATTATGATTATATAATCGTTGATTCGCCGCCGTCTCTCGGCTTGCTGACTTTAAATGGCTTAGTGGCGTCCGAAGAAGTGATCATTCCGGTTCAATGCGAATATTACGCCCTAGAAGGACTTAGCCAGCTTCTTGAAACGATCAATTTAATACGCGATAATTTAGGACGGGATTTAAAAATAAAAGGAGCGCTTTTAACGATGTACGACCGGCGGCAAAAACTAAGCAGGGAAGTGGCCAAAGAGGTTCGCCGTAATTTTCCGGGATATGTTTTTTCAGCGGTTATCCCGAGATCGGTGTCGCTTGCCGAAGCTCCGAGTTTCGGGAAAACCATATTGCAATACGCCCCCTTTTCGTCAGGCGGGCAAGCTTATAGAGAATTAGCCCAAGAAATAATTAATTTAGATAAAATAATATGAAATTTTCAGGTTTAGGCAGGGGTTTGGAATCATTGATTCCAAGATCCGCGCCGGCAAGGCAACAAAATGCCGTAGATCAAAATCAAAATAAAGAAATTCGGCAGAAAGAAAGTATTTTTTTAATTGAAGCCGATAAAATAAAAGAAAATCCTCTTCAGCCTCGCCGTGATTTTAATGAAGCCGAATTAAAATCTTTGGCCGACTCAATCCGCGAACACGGCATTTTACAGCCGCTTATTGTAACAAAAATTGAAGAAGAAATTCCTTCCGGCCTGAAGGTTTCCTATGAATTGATTGCCGGCGAGCGGAGGCTTAGAGCGGCAAAAATATCCGGATTAAATTTTGTGCCGGCCATCATCAGGCGAAAAACCGAGGATAAAGAAAAATTAGAATTAGCGTTAGTTGAGAACATCCAGCGCGCCGACTTAAGCGCCATTGAAAAAGCTCGGAGTTATGAACGCCTCTCCAAAGAATTTGGCTTGACGCAAAAACAAATTGCCGAAAAAGTGGGACAGTCGCGGGAATTGGTGGCCAATACCATACGCCTTTTGCAGTTGCCGATTGAGATTCAAAAAGCGATTGAATCGGGGAAAGTTTCCGAAGGCCATGGCCGGGCGATTTTAACCCTTGATGCTGATAATCAGAGATTAGCTTTATTTAATGATATCCTAATAAAAAATTTGTCGGTCAGGGCGGTGGAAACCTTAGGGCGGCAAATTAAAGGCGTTTCAAAAAGAATAAAAGAAAATGCCGTTGATCCGGAAACAAGAGTTTTAGAATCCCGTTTGGAAGATTTTCTAGGGACGCGGGTTAAACTTGCCAAATCGGGCAGCCGCGGCCAAATTTTAATTGAATTTTATTCTTCGGAAGAACTCAACGCGATTTTAGATAAAATTCTCAAAGTCTAGAAATAAGTTTTTTGTTCTTTTCTTTTAACGCGCCCTTAATTCTTTCTTTCGCCAAGCTAGTTTTCGCAAAATTTAGCCAGTCAAGAGAAGGTTTTTTGCCTTTTTGAGTTAAAATTTCAATAAAATCGCCGGATTTTAATCTGGTGTCAAGGGCCGCGATTTTTCCATTTATTTTAGCGCCGGTGCATTCGTTGCCGATGGTAGTGTGAATTTGATAGGCAAAATCAACGGGGGTGGCATCCTCCGGCAAATCAATCACGTCTCCTTGGGGGGTTAAAACAAAAATCCGGCCATTGAAGAGATCAATTTTAAGAGATTCAAAAAATTCATCGGAGCCTTTAGGCGCTTTTTGCCATTCCCTTAATTGTTCAATCCAAGCGAGTTCTTTGGCGTCTATTTTGGGGTAGCGATTTTTATCCTTGTAGTTTCTTTCTTTGTAAGCCCAGTGGGCGGCAATTCCGTTTTCGGCTTGGGCATGTATTTCCAGAGTCCGGATTTGGATTTCAATTATTTTTCCTTCCGGCCCAAAAATTGAGGTGTGCAAACTCCGGTAGCCATTGGGTTTAGGCATGGCAATATAGTCTTTAATGAGCCCCGGCATCGGTTTCCAAACCTGATGAATGGCGCCGAGCGCGAGATAACAGTCATTGATATCTTTTACAATAATGCGGGCGGCAACCAAATCATAAATTTCATCAAAATTCATCCGGGGGCGCTGCAATTTTTTGTATAAACTATAAAAATGTTTGGCTCGGGCATTAATTTCCAATGGAATGATATTTTCTTTTTCTAAAACTTCGCGAAGAGCCGGTTCAAGCTTCTTGATATAGTCCTTGCGCGTTTTATATCTTTCCGCCAGTTCACTTTCAAGTCGCCTGTATTCTTCCGGATAAAGATATTTAAAAGCCATATCTTCCAGCTGGCCTTTCAATTCGCCCATGCCCAACCGATGGGCGATTGGCGCGTAAATTTCCATTGTTTCCAACGCAATCTTTTTTTGATCTTTTTCGGCTAAAGCGCCAAGCGCCCGCATATCATGGTAACGGTCGGCTAATTTTATTAAAACAGTTTTAATATCGCGGGCTGTTACCAGGAACAATTTTATTAAATTTTCCGTTTTTTCTTTCGGCCTATTCATCAATTTCCTTAAGTTCGTTTTTCTTCGGGTTTTCCCAAGTGGCGTAATCGCATTTTGGCCAGTTGGAACAACCCCAAAAAGTTCGGCCCTTTTTGGTGCGTCTTTTAACAATTTGGCCGGTTTCACATTTATGGCAATGGCCCAGATCTTCTTTTTCTTCTGTTTCGGCGGAAGATTTTTCAAGCGGCGCCGTGTGTCTGCAATTTGGAAAACCGGAACAGGCGTAGAATTTGCCGTAACGGCTCATTCTTATCACTAAATCTTTGCCGCACTTAGGGCATTTTAATTCGGTTTTTTCAACGGCAATTTTTTCTTTTGAAAGTTCCAGCGATTTCTTATCAAGGTTTTTTTTAAATGGCTCCCAAAATTCTTTTATCACCGGCCGCCATTCCTTTTCTCCTCCGGCGATCTTGTCCAAGTCCTCTTCCATGCGGGCGGTGAATTTTATGTCAACAACTTCGGGAAAATGTTTTACTAAAATATCGCTGACCAAAATCCCGATGTCGGTCGGCCTTAATCTTTTTTGGTCATCTTTTATTACATAACGGCGCGTTTGGATTGTCGCCATAATCGGGGCGTAAGTCGATGGCCGGCCGATCCCGTGTTCTTCCAAGGCCTTGATCAAGCTGGCCTCATTGTAATGCGGCGGCGGTTCGGTAAAATGTTGCGCCGGTGTTAATTCCTTAAGTCCTAAATCTTCTTTTTCCGTAAGCGCCGGAAGTGAAACTTCGGTTAATTTTTGGTGATAAACCTTAAGGAAGCCGTCAAATCTAATCACATTGCCCTTGGCTCTGAAAATATAATTATTGCTGGTTTTTTTAGCCAAGATATCAACACCCGTGGCTTCAAAAATCGCGTTAGACATTTGGCTGGCGATAAACCTTCTCCAGATTAAATCATAAAGTTTATATTGTTGAGGCATAAGCTTTGCCCTAAGCATTTCCGGATCTTTATCCGGCGCCGTGGGCCTTATGGCTTCGTGAGCTTCTTGCGCTGTTTTTGATTTTGTCTTGTAAATTCTTGGGGCCGCTGTCAAATAGTCGCCGCCAAAATCTTTTTTGATTTTTTCAAAAGCGGCCGCGATTGATTCCTTCGATAAATTGAACGAATCGGTCCGCATATAGGTGATTAGTCCGGTTTCATAAAGCTGTTGGGCTAAGAGCATTGTTTGTTTGGCCCCAAAGCCGAACCAAGCCCAAGCGGTTTGCTGAAGGGTTGAAGTGGTAAACGGCGGCAGCGGCTGGCGCCTTGTCTCTTTTTTCTCTATTTTTAAAACCTGCCAAGCGGCGCCATTCAAATCGGAAACAATTTCATCCGCCGCCTCTTCATTTTTTATAGAAAACTTTTCAAGCTTTTTTTCCTCAATTTTTGCAAGCTGGGCGTCAAATTCGTTTTTATCCCGGCTTTTTAGCCGCGCGGTGATCGTCCAATACTCCTCTGGTTTGAAACTTAAAATTTCTTTTTCACGTTCCGCCACCAGGCGGACGGCAACCGATTGCACCCGGCCGGCTGACAATCCCTTGGCAACCTTTTTCCATAGGAATGGGGAAAGTTTGTAGCCTACCAAGCGATCCAAAATTCGCCGCGCTTGTTGGGCGTCAACTAATTTCATATTAATATCGCGCGGATTTTTCAAGGCTTCTTTAATGGCATTTTCGGTAATTTCGTGAAAAACAATTCTTTCAAAAATTTTGATTTTTTCCCCCTTCGGGCGATTCCCCGCAGGGGGAGATTTTTTATTTTTTAATTCGTTCAAGCCTAAAGCTTGAACGAGATGCCACGCAATGGCCTCGCCTTCCCGGTCCTCGTCGGTTGCCAGAATCACTCCGGTTGCTTTTTTGGCTTCTGACTTAAGTTCCGCCACTCTTTTTTTGGCCTTGGGCAGGATTACATACTTGGGTTCAAAGTCATGTTCAATATCAACGCCCAGTGATTTTTCCGGCAAATCGCGCACATGGCCGTACGATGACTCAACAACAAAATCCTTAGAAAGGAATTTACTTATAGTTTTCGCCTTGGTGGGCGATTCTACGATTATTAGTTTCATTTCAGTTAAGTTTGACGAATTTCCCGCCACCAATGTTTTTTATTATACCCCCAATTTCTAATACGGAAATAATTGATAAAACTTGACCGGCGGCCATTTTAGACGTCTTGCAGATTTTATCGATATGAATTGGTTCTTTTTCAATAATCTTTAAAATTATCGTTTCCTCTTCTGTCAGGTTTTTTTCTTCCCTTGTTTCTTTTTCGGTTTTTAGGCCAGTGAGGTTGAATTCCTCCAAAATATCGTCAACCGAGGTTACCATTTTGGCGCCTTTTTTTATCAGATCATTGGCGCCAAAAGAATTTTTTGAAAAAATTGAGCCGGGAATGGCAAAAACTTCCCGATTCTGTTCCAGCGCCAGACGGGCTGTTATCAAGGCGCCGGATTTCTCGGGCGCTTCAACAACCAAAACGCCTCGGGAAAGCCCGGCGATAATCCGGTTTCTCTCGGGGAAAAACCATATCTCGGACTTAGCGCCGGGCATATATTCGCTTATAACCGCCCCGCCGGAAGATATTATTTTTTTAACCAAGTTTAAATTTTCAGAGGGATAAATGGAATTGTCGTCTACGGCCGAACCCATAACGGCAGTAGTCTTGCCCTTTCCTTCCAAGGCCCCCAAATGGACCTGGGTATCAATGCCTAAAGCCAGGCCGCTGACGATGTTGAACCCCAGTTCAGCGAGTTCTTTGGCGATTTTAAAAGCTAAGATTTTACCATATTCAGACGCCGCCCTTGTCCCAACAATGGCAAAATTTAAACTGTGGTCCTTTGGCAAACTGCCCCGGACATAAAGCTGTTTCGGAGCATTGTGAATTTCTTTTAGAATTTCCGGATAATCCCGCGAAGATTTTTTTATAATTTCAATTTTATCTTTATTTTCAGCCATGATGTTTTTATTTTTTTCTACTCAAGTTCGGAAATCGCCATTTTTATTGTTTGACTCAGAGTTTTTAATTCAGCCGGAGTGAATTTTTTCAAAATAATTTTATCGGCTGAAATACGTTTCTTAATTACAGGCTGGATGCCGATTCTCAAGCGCCAGAAATTTTTTGTTTTTAAAGATTTGATTACCGATTCCACTCCCTTATGGCCCGCCGAAGAGCGGCCGAAGGAAAACTTAAATTTACCCCATAAAATATCAATATCGTCATGGACAATTAAAATATTTTCCGGCTTAATTTTAAAAAATTCAGACAAAGCTAAAACCGCCTCGCCCGATCTATTTATGAAAATTTGCGGTTTGGCGAGTAAAATTTTCAATTTGGAATTTTCAATTTTCAATTCCGAAATTTCTCCTTTAAACTTTTTATCATATGCGAATTCAGGCGCGTTTAATTTTTCAGCCAGCGCCTCAACAAACATAAAGCCCGTGTTATGGCGGGTGTTTTCGTATTCTTTCCCCGGGTTGCCTAATCCGACAACTAATTTAGGGTTGATTTTATTCATTTTTTAATGTAAGATAGCATAAAATATGAATTTTTTAAAGTCGGTTTTTAATTTTTCGTGGGATATTATAAAAGTGGCGGCAATAGCCCTTGTTTTAGCCGGGCTGGTTCGCTATTTTTTGGTTCAGCCGTTTTTTGTTGAGGGAGCGTCAATGGAACCCAATTTTGAAACCGGCGAGTATTTGTTGATTGATGAATTGAGTTATTATTTCAAAAATATTGGGCGGGGAGAAGTCGTTGTGTTCCATTATCCCCTTGACACCTCGAAGTATTACATAAAAAGAATTATCGGTCTTCCGGGAGAAACCGTGGAAATTAAAAATAACCAAGTCGTCATTTACAATAATGAACATCCTAGCGGCTTCGGTCTTAGTGAAAGTTATCTGCCAAAAAGTTTGACCACCGACGGTCAAATCAAGAAAAAATTGGGGCAAGACGAATATTTTGTTTTGGGCGATAATCGGACAGCCTCCTATGATTCGCGGCGTTGGGGTATCCTGCCTAAAAATGACATTGTCGGTCGGGTCTGGGTCAGGGCCTGGCCGTTTAATCGCGCTGTTATATTTAGTTATTAATTTTTAAAATGCCTCGCCTGCCTAAAACAAAAACTTTTCAAGCGCCGAAGGGAATGAACGATATTCTGCCCGATGTTCAGAAATATTGGGGAAAATTTTCTAAGATTAGCAAAGAATTGGCTCTTTGTTATGGTTTTGAAATTATTGAAACGCCGGTTTTAGAATTTGCCGACTTATTTAAGAAAGGAATCGGTCTTAACACCGGCGTGGTGGAGCATGAAATGTACACTTTGAAAACCAAAGGGGGAGATTTTTTAGCCCTAAGGCCGGAGCTTACGGCCTCAATTGTCAGGGCTTACATAGAAAATGGATTTGCCAATCAGCCTCAGCCAATTAAATTTTTCCACTGCGGGCCCGTGTTCAGGCATGAAACGCCTCAAGCCGGCCGCTACAGGCAATTCCATCAAGCGGATTTTGACATTATCGGGGAAGGCGATCCGGTTGTTGACGCCCAAGTGATTCAATTGGTTTACGGCATCTTAAGCGAGGTTGGGTTAAAGGGTCTTTCTGTCCGCATAAATAGTATCGGAGATAAAACCTGTTGGGGAAAATATCGGGGGGAGCTTAAATTATATTACCGCAGTAAAGTCGACTATCTTTGTAAAAATTGCAAAAAAAGATTCAAAGAAAATCCTCTAAAAATACTGGACTGCAAAGAAGAGAAATGCGTTGAACTTAAAGCCTCGGCCCCGAACTCGGTTGATTATCTTGATAAGTCCAGCCATGACCATTTCAAAGCGGTTTTAGAATTTTTGGATGAATTGAATATTCCTTATAGTCTAGATCCATATCTTGTCAGGGGCCTTGATTACTATACCCGGACGGTTTTTGAAATTATGCCCGAAGATATGAAAGGCTCTCAAATAACACTGGCTTCAGGCGGCCGCTATGATTATTTGGTTTCCCAATTAGGCGGCAAGCCGGCGCCGGCGGTGGGAGGTTCAATCGGCATTGAACGGGTAGTAAATGAAATGCGGCGCCAGAATGTAAAAGTTAATGTTATTAAACCTAGGACCCGGGTTTTTCTGGCTCAACTCGGCGACTTGGCAAAGAAAAAAAGCCTAAGGCTTTTTGAAGAATTTAGAAAAAATAATATTTATGTTTCGGAATCATTCGGCCGCGATTCTGTTAAGTCCCAATTGAGAGTGGCTGACCGTTTAGGCGCCGATCTGGCGTTGATTATCGGGCAGAAGGAAGCGCTTGACAACACGGTGATTCTGCGGGAAATGCAATCCGGGGTGCAGGAAATTATTCCTTTGGAAAAAATTATTAATGAGGTAAAAAAGCATCTTAAAAAAATCCATCCGCGCCAGCCGGTTGGTAATCAGGAAATTTGACTTAAAATCTAAAATAATTTATACATGAAAGATTGCGTATTTTGTAAAATTGCCAATAAGGAAATTCCTTCGGAAATAATTTCCGAGGATGAAAATTTTGTCGTGTTTAAAGATGTTAATCCCGAAGCGCCGATTCATCTTTTGGTCATCCCCAAAGCGCACATAGGGCCGGTTAACACTCTTGAATCAAAAGATAAAGAAATTATCAGCGGTTTAATTTTGAAGGCGGGGGAAATAGCGGAGAAAATGGGCATCTCGGGAAAAGGCTATCGGTTGATATTTAATATCGGCAGAGATTCGGGGATGCAAGTTAGCCATTTGCATCTTCATCTTTTAGCCGGCAAGCCATTAGAAATGTAAAATTAAAAAATAAAAGTGAAAAATAACAATGGAAAATTAAAAATGCTTAAACAATAATTTTTATTTTTGAGATTTAAATTTTAAATTTGAAACATGGCAATTGAAGTCAAAAAAAGAGATAGGGAATCTATTCAAAGCTTATTGCGGCGTTTTTCAAAGCGCGTCCAACAAAGCGGTATTCTTATTAGAACTCGCCGCAGCCGCTTTTACGTCCCGCCACTGACAAAGCGGCAAAAAAGATTAGGCGCCCTAAGACGGCTTAAAAATCAAAAAGAAAGAGAAAAACTATATAAATTAGGAAAATTAGAGCATGAACCTAAAAGGTATAATAGATGAGGACATTAAATCGGCGCTAAAGAGCGGTTTAAACGATAAAGTTTTGACTTTGCGTTTTTTAAATAGTGCCATAAAAAATAAGGAGTTGGAAAAAAGAAAGCGCCTTTCAAAAGAAGGAAGGCCATTGGCCGATCTTGAAAAATTATCAGAACTTACAGATGAGGAAGTTATCGATGTGATTTTGGGCGAGATTAAAAAAAGGAAAGAATCCATTGCCCAATATGAAAAAGGCAACCGAGAGGATTTGGCGAAAAAAGAAGCGGGCGAACTTGAAATTTTAAAAAATTATGTTCCGGAAGGAATGAGCGATGACGAATTGCGCGCCATAGTGAAAAAAAATTGGTCGAAATGGGAGAGATATCGATGAAAGATTTCGGCAAAATAATGGGCTCTGTGATGAGCGAGGCTAAAGGGCGCGCCAATGGAGAGTTGGTTAAAAAAATAATTGAAGAAGAATTGAAATAAGGCAGCGCTTATGAAACATGAAATATTAATTTATAATAAAACCCAGAAAAAAGCGCCTGAGAAATTTATAAAAATTGTAATTCTAAAAACGTTAATTTTTTTGAAACTAAAACAGCCGGTGGAACTGGCTGTTTTAGTTGTTGATAAAGAAGAAATCAAAAGATTAAATAAAATTTGGCGTAGGGTAAATGAAACGCCCGCCGAGCTGTCTTTTGGCTTAAACAGCCGACAAACGGCAAGGCTTGCCAATGGCTTTTATAGTATGTTAAACTTAGGAGAAATAATAATCAATGCCGAAAAAATTTCTAAAAGAGATTATTTGTCAGAGATTTTAATTCATAGTTTGCTGCATTTATTAGGGTATAGCCATGGGAAAATGGAAAGTTTAGAAAAAGAAATTTTTAGACATTTAAATACTTAAATATTTTATTTATGCCGCGGGAGGATATTATCATTGGCCTTGATATCGGCACCACTTCAATTCAAGCGGTGGTCGGTTCAAAGAGAAAGATGCAAGAAGCACCCCAGATTATTGGTTGGGGAGAGGCGAATTCCCGGGGCGTTCGGAAAGGGGCGGTGGTTGATATTGAAGAAGCGGCTTCTGCTATCCGCGAGGCCTTCCAAAAAGCTATCAACCATGCCGGCATTAAATATAACGAAGCAGTGGTGGGCATTGGCGGCAGTAATATTTTTGTAAGGCCATCAAAAGGCGTAGTTATTGTTTCTCGCGCTGACCGGGAAATTTCAAAAGAAGATATCCAAAGGGCCCTTATCCAAGCCGAAGCCATCCCGGCAAGCCCTAATCGGGAGATTTTGCACAATTTAGCCAGGGAATGGACTGTTGACGGCGAACATGGCATTAAGGATCCTTTAGGCATGACCGGCGTTAAATTAGAAGTTGATACTCTGGTAATAGAATGCGGGGCATCGGCCTCGAAAAACCTTCGTAAGGCCGTAAGTTTGGCCGGCATTAAGATCAAGGAATTGGTTTTGTCGCCATTAGCCGTCAGTTACGCCGTATTAAGCCCCCGCCAGAAAGAATTGGGAACGCTGGTTTTGGATATTGGCGGCAGTACTACCGGCCTGGTTATTTTTGAAGAAGGCGATATTTTTCACGCGGCAATTTTAGGGATTGGTTCTTCGCACGCCACCCACGATTTGGTTTACGGTCTTCAGGTTGATGTTGACACGGCCGAAAAAATTAAAAAAATTCACGGTTCGGCCTTGGCCGATAGTACAAGTTCGCGGGATATGGTTGATTTGAAAAAATTGGGCGGCGAAAATTCAATCCAAAGAAGGGAAATCGCAACTATTTGCGAAGCGCGTTTTTCTGAAATTTTTGAAATGGTACAAAAAGAGCTAAAAAGGGTAGGGAAAGCCTCAATGCTTCCCGGCGGGGTAATTTTAACGGGCGGCGGTAGCCGGATTCCCCGCCTGGATAAATTGGCAAAAAAAGATTTAAGCTTGCCGGTAAGCCGCGGCGTAGCCCAGAAAATTTTAGGGCCGGAGGAAATTATCCAGGATCCGGTTTTTGCCACGGCTTTGGGACTGGTGATTTGGGGTTTTGACGAAACTTTTAACCGTGTTACCATTGACAGTTCTAACAGTTCCGGTTTTTTTGGTTGGCTCAAAAATTTTATTCCCTAATTTTTCGTTTTTAATTTTAAATTTGAAACATGGCCCAAATTAAACCTAACGTGGAAACATTCGCAAGGATAAAAGTTGTTGGTGTTGGCGGCGGCGGCGGCAATGCCGTCACCAGGATGTTCAACGCCCAGATTAAAGGCGTTGATTTCATCACCATTAATACCGATGCCCAAGATCTCCATCTCACCAAAGCCCAAATCAAGCTTCATATTGGGAAAAATTTGACCCGGGGACTTGGAGCAGGCATGAATCCGGATATCGGCCGCCAGGCCGCGGAAGAAAATCGCGATGAAATCCAGAACTCCTTAAAAGGTGCTGATTTGGTTTTTATAACTTGCGGCATGGGTGGAGGTACTGGTACCGGCGCCTCTCCGATTGTTGCTGACGCGGCCCATGATATTGGCGCCTTAGTTATTGCCGTCATCACCAAACCCTTTTCTTTTGAGGGCAAAAAGCGGTTGGCTATTGCCGAAGAAGGGCTTTTATCGCTTCGGGATCGCGTTGACACTTTGATTACTATCCCCAATGACAAGATTTTAAGTTTAATTGATAAAAATACTTCCATAATTAAGGCTTTTACCGTTATTGACGATATTTTAAGACAAGGAGTCCAAGGCATTGCCGATTTAATCACCTATCCCGGCATTGTCAATGTTGATTTTGCCGATATCAGGGCGATCATGGCTTCGGCCGGAACGGCCTTAATGGGAATCGGAAAAGCGACCGGCGAAGACCGGGCTATCGTTGCCGCCAAGGCGGCTATAAATTCACCGCTTTTAGATGTCTCAATTGATGGGGCAAATGCTGTTTTGTTTAACGTTTCGGGAGGACTTGATCTTGGCATGGCCGATGTCAATGAAGCGGCTAAAGTTATCACCGAATCAATTGATTCCGAAGCCAGGGTTATTTTTGGGGCGACCCATGACAGCCGGCTTAAAAAAGGAGAGGTGAGAGTAACGGTGATTGCCACCGGTTTTGGGGCCGGTAAATATAATAATGGTAATCCGGTCGTTGCTCCCGCCATCAGTGTTAAAAAACCGGTTATGAATATTGAAATAATTGATGAAGAAGAAGAATGGGACGTGCCGGCTTTTTTAAGGAGAAAAAAAGACCCGGATGACAAAAAGTAGGATCTTCTCGTTTTTCTTGTTAAGTTTTATCGGAGGCGTATTTTTGTGTTCAATAATCAAAATCCCGCCCGTATATACGGGCGGGATTTTGATTATTGCCTTTTTGGCTTTGATCGTTGCTCTTTTTAAGAGAAATGATCCTAATTTTAAAAACAAAATAATTCTTGGAGCTGGCATTTTGATTTTTGCTTTTGGCGTTTGGCGCGGCTCTGAAGTTTTTAGTTATCGCGGCCAACCGGCTGTTAAAAATATTAATGCCGGTGAAAAAATAAGTTTTTCCGGAAAAATTATCGAAGAACCTGATCGGCGCCAAAATTTTCCCCAGTATGTTTTAGAAAGCGGAACGCTCGGACGCGTTCTTGTGAAAACCAATCTTTATCCGGAGTATTTTTACGGCGATATGTTAAAATTAAACAGTAAAATAAAACCTCCTGAAAATTTTTCCGGATTTGATTATCAAAATTATTTAGCCAAAGATGATATTTTTCTTGTTAGTCAATATCCAGAAATCGCTTTAATCAGCCGGCCGGCCAGTAAAGATTTTTACGGCTATCTTTTGGGTATTAAAAAATCTTTTATAGATATTATTAATAAAATTCTCTTAGAACCCCAGGCCTCTTTTTTAGCCGCTCTTTTAGTCGGAGCCAAGCGAACGCTTTCCCCCGATTTAATGGATGCTTTTAACAGAACCGGCACTAGCCATATCGTGGCCATTTCCGGTTATAATATTTCTATTATTAGTGTCATGCTTTTAAATTTTTTAGGCTATCTATTTTTGCCGCGGCGGCTGATTTTCTGGCTAGTGGGCATCGGCTTGGTGCTGTTTACTTTAATTGCCGGCGCCGGCGCTTCGGTGGTGCGGGTGGCCATTATGGGCGGACTGCTGATTTTGGCTAAACGCGAAGGCCGGTCTTATCAAATAACAAACGCGATTATTTTTACCGGCGCCGCGATGCTGTTTTTAAATCCCTATTTATTGCGCTACGATACCGGTTTCCAGCTTTCTTTTTTGGCTACTTTAGGATTGGTTTATTTAGCGCCCCATTTTAATAAATGGTTTTCTCGTTTGCCCAATTTTTTATCTTTACGCGTTAATTTAGCCGCCACTTTATCGGCTCAGATTATGACCCTGCCGGTGGTTCTCTTTGGATTCGGCAGATTTTCCTTAATTGCCGTCTTAGCTAATGTTTTAATCTTGCCCGTTGTTCCCTTGACCATGCTTTTTGGTTTTTTGGCCGGTCTCGCAGGTTTTATATCTTTAAAGATTGCCGCAATTTTTATCCTTCCGGCCTGGGCTATGCTTTCTTATCAGATTTGGGTTGTTAAAATATTAAGTCTTTTGCCGTTTGCCTCGATTTCACTATGAAAAAGGAATTAAAAATTTTAATCGGGCTTTTAGCAGTTGCTTTGATAGTTTGGTTTTTAGTTTTAAACCAAAGACCCGGACGAATCTTAGAAACGGTTTTTTTGGATGTCGGCCAAGGCGACGCTATTTTAATTAAAACTCCAAAAGGCCAAACCGTTCTCATTGACGGCGGGCCGGATAATAAAGTTTTAGAAAAATTGGGCAAATATCTTCAACCGCTGCAAAAAAGAATTGATTTAGTTATTTTAACCCATCCTCATGCCGACCATGTCAGCGGCCTCGTTGAAATTTTAAGAAGATATGACGTTGGGCTGGTGATTTTAAACGGCGCCGACATAAAAACCGATGTTTACGCGGAATTTTTGAAAGCGGCAAAAACCAATAACATTCAAATTTTGATTGCCGAAGCGGGGCAGGCGATTCATTTTGACGATAATCTGGAATTTGATGTTTTGTCGCCGGCCGATTCGGACCGGAAAGTTTTTAATAATAAAAGCGAAGGTTTCGGCAGTAGAGGCAACGACATTAACGACACTTCAATTGTCGGAAAATTAATCTATAAGAACTTTTCAATAATGTTTATGGGCGATGCCACTTCAAAAATTGAAAACCGGCTTTTGGCTTATGGCGACAATTTAAAATCGGATATCTTAAAAGTGGGGCATCACGGTTCAAAATATTCTTCATTTACAAATTTTTTAAAAATAGTCGCCCCTAAAGCCGGAATCATTGAAGTGGGGGCGAAAAATTTCTACGGCCATCCTTCGCCGGCGACTTTAAGCCGTTTAAGAATGTTTAATGTGAATATTTTTCGCACCGACCAAAACGGAGATATTAGGGTTTTTAGCGACGGCCTTACAACCAATATCTTCACCGACCACTAAAAATATAGGTGTCCGACACCTATATTCCCATCTATATTTCACCCGTATTTTTAGCGCGTTAGTTGATAATAAATTTTTTCTGTGTTAAGTTATTCTAATAAATTTTTTTAAATTTCCATTTTATGGAAAAACAAGAACGGACTTTGGTTATAATAAAACCCGATGGCGTGAAAAGAGGGCTTGTTGGCGAAATAATTTCCCGCATTGAAAGGCGGGGTCTTAAAATTATCGCTATTTCAATGATTAGTCCCGAGCGGGAAAAAATTGATGAGCATTATCCGAAAGATCCGGCTTGGGTTAAGCGCGTAGGAGAAAAAACCTTAAATACATACGCCAAATATAATCTTGACCCGATGGCGGAAATGGGGACGAATGACCCCGACAAAATTGGCGCATCGGTGCGCAATTGGGTTTTGGATTATATGACTTCCGGGCCGATGGTGAAGATGGTTATTGAAGGAATTCATGCCATTGATATGGTCAGAAAACTCATCGGCAATTCCATTCCGGCTTTGGCAGAAATGGGAACGATTCGAGGCGATTTTTCAATCGATTCGGCGGCTTTGGCTAATAAAAGAAAACGGGCGGTCCATAATTTAGCCCACGCGTCGGAGACGCAAGAAGAAGTAGCGCACGAACTTGATTTGTGGTTTTCTCCCGAAGAAATTTTTGAATATAAAAGAGCCGAAGAAGATATTATGTTTTAACCTGTGCATTACTTTTGTTACTTTTAAAGTGTTATAATATGAGTGGCTTTGGAGGGTTGTTTTATAAGATTTTGGGCTAATTAATTATACTCGGGAGTCTTATATCGTCACGGCTCGCGGGCCGCTGACTGCGGACACCCACTTGGCATACAAGCCAAAATTATCTTTGGGACAATTCCTTCCAGGCCACTAAAAAATCCGTCGGGCGACGGATTTTTTAGTGGCCTTATTGGTCGGGGTGCCGGGAATTGAACCCGGTCTACATGCACCCCATGCATGCGTACTGCCGGTATACTACACCCCGCGTTTTTTCTTTGGCTTAGCCGTTGTCTTAATGCATTTGGTGCAGGCCCTGATTCTTTTTCCGTCTGGCGCGGCCATCCATTGAAGATTGGGATATTTTCTTTTTTTAGGCGCCGGGTTATACTTACCCCGAAGTTTATTTCGCGGCGTTATAAGCGTTGAGCCCTTGCCGCAGATTGTGCATGTTTTTGACATAATTCTATATTTTTAACACATAGCTATATGTTAAATCAAGTTATCTTTTTATATATCATCATTGTCATTTCGGCGGTGTTCCATGAATATGCCCACGGTTTAACCGCTTATTATTTAGGAGATCCAACAGCTAAAAACGAAGGGCGGCTGACCCTCAATCCCTTGGTTCATATGGATTTATTTGGCACCGTCATTTTACCTTTATTTTTATTATTTACCGGAGGAATTTTTATCGGCTATGCCAAGCCGGTTCCTTATAATCCCGGCAACTTAAGAGATAAAAAATATGGTTCGTTAAAAGTGGCTATCGCCGGTCCGGCCAGCAATTTGTTTATCGCCTTGGTCTTCGGATTGTTCTTGAGATTTTTTTCCAATAATATTTTAACGAATAGTGCCATCCCGCCAATATTCTTATCTCTTATAGCCCTAATCGCGGTCATTAATATCGCTTTGGCGTTTTTTAATATGATTCCGTTCCCGCCTCTTGACGGTTCTAAGGTATTTTTTGATTTATTTCCGCGCTACTGGCATCGGGTTATGGACTTGGGCTTTTCGGGTTTGATCTTAGCCCTGTTTATTGCCTTCTTTTTACTGCCAAAATTGATAGGTTTAACGTTTTGGGTAATTACCGGCCAATCCATCGGGTTTTAAACTACTATTGACAAATTTGTTGTCTTAGGTTATTGTTAGGGCACAACGAGGATCTCTGCTAAGGCGGGGATTTTTTGTTTGTCCTAAAAATGCATACAATTCTAAGATTTTACAGTTTTTGGCTCAAAAAAGCCATAATATCGTTAGTCATAGTGGTTTTGGCGCTTAATATGTCTACAAAGGAAGTAAGCGCCGTTTGGGGCTATAAATACATAATAGTCTTTATTGGCAATGGGTTAGAAAGCCGGCAAAATTCGCTTATGGTTGCTGGCAAAGATTCGCTGATGGGGATGAACGAACCTTTGCAGCCAAAAATGATTAAAGTCGTTTTAACGGCCTATTCTTCGACGCCCGATCAAACTGACGACACGCCGTTTATAACCGCTTCAAATACTCGCGTTCGCGACGGCGTAGTGGCGGCTAATTTTTTGGCTTTTGGCACTAAAGTAAAAATTCCGGCAATTTTTGGCGACAAGGTTTTTACGGTGGAAGACAGAATGGCTAAAAAACATAATGATAAAATGGATATCTGGTTTTCTGAACGGCACTTGGCGAAAAATTTTGGCGTCAAAGAAACGGAGGTAGTAATTTTGGAGTAGAATTTTGTAAATAAAAAAACAGCCCCGCAGTGGCGGGGCTGTTTTTTTATCTGGTTTGACCTTGTTTTTTTTAAAATATAATTCCAAAAACCTGGAATAGCACATGGAGGATGAAATGAATTATCACTAAAAAAATAAGCAAGACCCTCGTATATTTGTGATATTTTGTTAGTCCCCCTTGGTAGTTTTTAAACGGACAGATGTTTAAACTGTTCGCCCACCAACAAGTGCTGAGATCGACAAAAAAAGCGACAGTCAATAACACCGCAATCCAGAAAAGTAAGTCTTGGCCCAAAATTAATGTAGGCATAAAATTTAGAAATGGGATTTATTTACTTATTTATTGCACTTTTAAACTGCCCTCCATGCCAGCCGCTCTATGTCCAGGAACTGAACAGAAAAAAACATAAGTCCCCGAAGATGGAGCAGTAAACTCAACAACATCGGCTTGTCCTGCTTTTATAGTTTTTGTTCCTATCCCCAGCCCTTCAAGGATAAGATTATGGGGAGCTTTGCCATTGTTGCTGAAAGTTATTTTTACTCGTTCGCCGGCTTTCACGCTGATGCTGGCGGGGCTAAAACTAAATTCTTTCCCGACTACGCTAATTTCCGTGGTTTGAGAGACAGGAGTTTGAGTCGTAGGTGGTATTTCCGCCGGCTTCGACGGACCTGAGGTTGGAGATTGATAGTTCCCTCTTAAAAGAAAATAGCCCCCAACCGCCGCCAGTGATATAACGATGAATATTCCTATATATTTAGATTGCATATATATTTTTCCTCTTTCAAACTAGCGAAATTGTACGATTAATTTTTTACTTTTCGACCTTTTATTATTTTAGCAAACAAATCTATAAAAGAGAACTTTTGCCATTTTGGTCGCCCTAATTTTGTCTTGATGCCCGGGGTGGGACTCGAACCCACACGGGGTATTACCCCCAAAGGATTTTAAGTCCTTCGCGTATCGCCAATTCCGCCACCCGGGCGTATTAAATTTTTAAGGCCAGGATGGGAATTGCACCCATGTATATTGGTTTTGCAGACCAATGCCTTACTGCTTGGCTACCTGGCCAATATTTATATCTTCCTGGAATATTTTGCCACGAGCTTGAGGGTTGAGTCAATTGTGCCTTTATTTCTAAAACCAGCCGCGTATTTATGCCCGCCGCCGTTAATTTTCATGGCTAATTTTGCCACATTGAATTTTTTATCCGGACGACTCCGCAAGCTGCCCCTGATTTTTTCTTTATTTTCTTCAATAAGAAAAAGCGCGAAGCGCCCCTCCTTCAGATTGTTTAATTGCCCTATTATATAACTTACAGCGTCGGCAGTTATATGACGCTCGTTAAGTTCTCTTCTTTTGAGCCATGAATAAACAAAATCACCTTCGCGATTATACTTGGCGCGGGTTAAAAGTGTACCCGAGAGCCTCATTGTCGCCATCTTAACTTGGCCGTTTAAAGCATTGTCAATTTCTACCGGCTTTATTTTAAAACGCTTGATAAGATCAATAATTGTTTCAATTGGTTTTGGGTTATCTGTATATTTGAAAAATCCCGTATCGGTTAAAATTCCAACAGCTAGCGCCAACGCGATTTTTTTATCAATTTTAAATTTGACGGCTTTAAAATAATCGTATAATAATTCGCAAACGGAGGAATATTCCGGTTTTATTACGCCCAAATCGGCGCCTTGCCCGCTCAACAGGTGGTGGTCAAAAGCCAAAATCGGCGTTTTGGGGTATTTTTCAAAATAACTATCAAGCCCAAGCTGACTTTTTGTTCCGTAATCAAAGCCGACTATCAAATCGTAATTAGTTTTTGGATGCTTGGATTTAATTAATTTCGCGCCGGGAATAAATTTTAGTGTTTCCGGAACGCCGGAAACGCATAAAAGATAATATGGTTTTTTAATTTTTTTAAGATAAAAACCGAAAGCCGCCAGCGAGCCGATGGCGTCGGCATCGGGTCCTTGGTGGGTAACCGCCAAAATTTTTTTGGCGGTTGATATTATCTTTTCTATTTCCTCAAAACTGCTGTTTTTCATGTTTGATTTCTTCTAATAATTTTTCTACTTTGTCGGTTTCTTCGGGGTTTTTGTCGCGTTTAAAAATAATTTTTGGAACCGGCCGCACTTCTAATTTTTTATTTAATAACTGTTGTATCTGATAAATTGAATGGTTTAATTTATCTAAGATTTCTTTGGTTTCGCTTGATGGATAAACGCTTATATAGACATCGCTGGTGAACAAATTGGGGTTAGTCAAGGCTTTGGTAATAGTGACCAAAACGCCAGTATTGACGTCTAAAAAATTAAATATAATCTTGCCCAGTTCTTTTTTTATCAGTTCATTAAATCCCTGCGCCCGTTCTTTGCCCATATGTTATATGTCTTATTGTGTTTTTCTGAAAAATACAAGAGTGTCGCCGGCTAAAATTTTGGGCTCGCCAAAATCAACGCCGATTCCGGTCTCGCGGCCGGCTTCAATTTTGCCGACTTCTTTTTTTTCAGATTGCAAACTGCTAATGCGCCCCTGACAGATTACCGCGTCATTTCTCAAAACTTCCATTCTCACTCCTTTGACTATTTCGCCGGATATAACCTTGCCGCCGACAACTTGCCGGCCCTTTTCTTGCCTGAAAACCGCCAAAACATTTAATCTTCCGATTTCTTCGCGCTCAACTTTTGGTTTGAATTTTTTTTCAATGGCGATTTTTGTCCTATCTAAAATATCATAAATAATTTCCCCGGAAATAAGACATTCTTTTTGTTTTTCGGTCAAAGACATGGCAGAATCGGCCTTAACATTGAAAGCGAGGATTAAAGCGTCGCCTAAGGCAGACATTTTAAGATCGCCTTCATTGATGTTGCCGGCTTCGGCCTTCAGTATTTTAACGGTTCCGTTTTCAAAAGGAATTTTTTCTAAACTTTCCTTTAATGCCTCAACCGAGCTTTGGACATCGGCTTTAATTATTATATTTATCAAATTAAGAACTTCTCCGGGTTTAGCCTCAAGCGCTTTTTCAATGAATTCACCGATTTTTTTGACAACTTTTAACACCGGCGAAAATGGAATTTCGGAAGTGGCGAATTTTTCTCCGATAAGCGGCAGTTTGGAAAAACCAATTGCCAGCGCCGGCGAAGAAAAAGAGGCGCTTTTAATCGGACTGTCTAAAAAATCTTCAAGCATCTTTATTTTTCCGGTTGCTTCGCCGCTTGAAATATAATCACCGATTTTTATCGTGCCGTCTAAAACAAGAAGCGAGGCCACAATGCCCCTGCGAGGATCCATGTGGGTTTCTATGATAATTCCTTCTCCCGGCTTTTGGGGGTTGGCCTTGAACTCGTTTAAATCGGCTAATAGTTCGATTAAATCAAGAAGCTGGCTGACATTCGTTCCTTTCTTCGCCGAAATTTCAACCGACGGCACTTTGCCGCCCCAGGATTCAACCAATACGTCATTTTCGGCCAATTCTTTTTTTATTTTTTCCGGATTGGCTTCGGACTTGTCAATTTTATTTATGGCCACAATAAAGGGCAGTTCGGCTTTTTTAATATGTCCCAAGGCCTCAATAGTTTGCGGTTTAACGCCGTCATCAGCGGCAATAACCAACACCGCAATATCGGCCGCTTTGGCGCCGCGAGCCCGCAATTTTGAAAAAGCCTCGTGGCCCGGCGTATCTAAAAAAGTTATTTTCCGGTTTTTGTAAGTGATTTCGTAAGCGCCGATATGCTGGGTGATGCCACCGGCTTCATGTTCGGCAATGTTAGTTTTTCTAATATAATCCAAAAGATTGGTCTTGCCATGGTCAACATGGCCCATTATAACCACAACGGGCGGCCGGGGGATTAGATTGCTATTTTTTGCGATGGGCATAATTCAAAAATTGTATAATAAAAACCGCCTTTTTACAAGGCGAATTGCCGTTATGATGACTTTAATTATTTTCCGAATCTTCTTTGCCGGTTGGCAAAATCATCTAAGATATTAATGAAATCTTCTTTGGAAAATTCCGGCCAATGACGCTTGATAAAGTAAAATTCCGAATAGGCGCTCTGCCATGTTAAAAATCCGGAAAGTCTTTGTTCGCCGGAAGTTCTGATAATTAAATCGGGGTCGGGCAATCCGGCCGTGTAGATATTTCTGGAAATCAAATCCTCGGTGACTTCTTTGGGCGGATTTTTCAGAATTTTATTAAAGGCATCGACCAGTTCCAGACGGCCGCTATAGTTGATTGCCAGGTTTAGAACCACGGCGGTATTATCCTTGGTTAGCTCTTCCGATCTTTCAATGGCTTTCTGGATTTTTTCCGGCAGGCCGTTTTTGCGGCCAATAACGCGCACGCAAATATTATTTTCATGAAGTTTTTTTATGTCCTTGGTGAAAGCAAAATAAAAAAGCTTCATTAAAAAATCAACTTCTTTTTTGGAGCGTTGCCAATTTTCAGTAGAAAAAGCGTAAAGCGTCAAAATCTTTATTCCCGCGTCGCGGCACCAACGCAAAACATCGTCGATCTTTTTATAGCCGGCGCGGTGACCTCCAAAAGACGACAGTTTTTGGGCATTAGCCCAGCGCCGGTTGCCGTCCATTATAATACCAAGATGTTTAATTTTTGATTTCATTTGAATCGTAACTCTCTTCAGCGAGCGAAAGCGGAGAGGGCGAGATTCGAACTCGCGAAGGGATTGCTCCCTTAATAGTTTTCAAGACTATCCCATTAGACCGCTCTGGCACCTCTCCAATTGTTTACAAATTTTCTAATAAAGAAGAGGGTTCAATCACCCTCTTCTTCCTTGCCGGCGTCACGGAGCTGTTCCTCTGCCTTTTTAGTTTCTTCATTGGCTTTCTTTTGTTCTTCTCTAAGATTTTCTGATTCTTTTTTAGCTTTTTCTTTCACTTTTTCGTTTTGTGTCTGTCTGACTTCTTGTTCGCGCTCTTCCCGATCCGCCTTCATTTCTTCTTCATTATCTTTTGCCTCATTTAAAACTTCGATTGAATCTTTTATTTTTTCAAGGCTTTCTTTGGCTTCTTTGGCGTGATCCTTGGCTTCCTCAAACTTGCCGGCCTCAAAAGCCGCGCGCGCTTTTGAGAGGTGGTTGTCAAAAGAGTTGAACGCTTCGGCAGGAATAACTAAACCTTCGCGGCCGGCTTCATCCAAAATTTCTTGCTTTTCCTCCTTAGCTTTTTTTATAGCTTTTTCTGCATCCTCTTTTTTCTCCATCTCCCTCTCAATCTTTTCTTCTTCCCGTTCTAATGTTTCTTCCTGCTCTTCTTCTTTGAGCTCCAAGAGTTCTTTTTGGGCTTTTACAACACCAAGTTCTTTTGCCAATGCTTCAACTTGCGCGGTATCGCCGGCTTGGCGCGCCGCTCGGATTTTTATTTTCAATTCCTTCTCCAGTGTCTTCAAGGTCCGCTCTTCGTCTTTAAATGTTTGTTCAAGGGCGGTTTTCGGAACTTCAAACTCGTCGTCCAATTCCTTGGCAAGCTGGCTTACATCTTTGCCTTCTGATTTTTGATCTTTGATAATCGTTGCGGCATTGGCAAGATGCGCCTGGAGCAGACTTTGGGCAACTCCAAGACCCTTTGCCCCAATGCCTTTTGTTTCAAGTACCACTTTTATCTCAGCGACTCTTTCGGCGGCAAAGGTAATTTGAAGATGGGCTTTGGCTTCAGGGTTGAAGGTGAAAAATTGCTGGAGCGCTTCACCGAGGCGATCAAGGAAATAAAAAGAACTCTCGGGCGTCAAACCCGCCGAGGGAAGCTGAATCTGTTGGTTTTGCGCAAAAGAGGTGCTACTCATAAAAACAAACAGAACTATTAATGCAAGCGCGCTGGGTATGAATATTTTTTTCATAATGCGTTGGGTTAATTTTATTATCTTATGGTATATCATATACTTTCCCATACCTTCTAGTCAAAGGCGATTTGATCTGTTTTTTTATCAATAATAGCTTGGAATAACTGTCGATATTTGGCGAGCAGGGCATCAAGAGTAAATCGTTCCCTGACTCGCTGTTTTGCCCTGGATCCGAATTGGGGCATGGAATCTCGGTGCGTATGAAACCACAAAATTCGTTCGCTGATCTGCTCCGGATGCGCCGGTTTGATCAGCCATCCGCTAACTCCATTTTCAAGAATATCGGGGATAGCTCCAACCGTTGTCGCCACAATCGAAAGTTCCGCGGCCATCGCCTCAAGTATCGCCCACGGGAAGCCTTCTTTTACCGAAGAAAAAGCGAAGAGGTCGTAAGCTTTAAGATATCTATGCGCATTTGGTATCTGGCCAGCCAGAAACACATGCATTTCCAATCTATTTTGTTGGATCATCTTTTCGAGAACTTTTCGCTCCGGTCCGTCTCCGACAATAACACAGGCGGCATTTACGGTTTTGGCTATAATTGCCATCGCTTCCAATAAATATGTCAACCCTTTCGTTTTGTAATAATTGGCCGTATTGCCAATCACGAGTTCAAAGTCGTTGAGATTAACGCGCAAGCGATCGCGAAAAAAAATACGGGCGGCATCTCTGTCAAAAAACTGAAGAGCATCAACATCGATGCCGTTATGTATAATCTTAAATCCGAGTTTTGGCTTGATTCCGTTGACCCTCGCGGTGTGCAAATCAAAGCTGTCGTTTTGGATGATAATATCCCTGAATTTTGAAAGGAATCGCTCAACAACGATATACACCTTGCGCTCGAACGCGGGCCTTGGGTCGTTAAATGCCCAATCAATGCGATAAATAAGCGTAAATCGTTTTCCAAGCCATCGGCACGCGGATGCGGCTATCGTTCCCAAAACACCGGCCTTGGAGCTGTTCAAAAAAATAATGTCCGGTGAAAAATGACGGATTGTCGAAATAATTTCAAAAAAACATAGCAGATCGTCTATCGGACGAATTGCCCGCCGCAGGTGTTTTAATTCAACGCAGGGAATGCCAGCCAACCGGAGGACTTTAAAGAACTCACCGCCGCCATCCGCTCCCGCGCACACGAGCGTTTCATGCTCGCCGCGAATATGCGAATTCAGATTGAACAAGAAATGTTGCGCGCCGCCGAATTCTGATTGGGTCACGACAAATAAAATTTTAGGCATAGTTTTGTATTTATCCTTTGTTTATATTTACCCGCGAGCGTTTTTCAGAGCGCGAGTCCACCACAAAAGCTGGGTAATCATAGCCTCGGATTGCTTCGTAAGCGAAGCGAAAAGTTCTTTGGCGTCCATTTTTCCGAAGAGCACTTGAAAATACTGCTCGCCCGGAATATGGATGGCGTTTCTAATCGGCGCCATTTGAAGCTCAATAGCGTTCAGGCGCAATTGTTCCACCGCGCGCGCTCCGCCGACACTGCCATAACTCATAAAAGAGACCGGCTTATTATTCCATTCCGGGTAGACCCAATCCAGCGCGTTTTTGAGCACGCCGGAAGTGCCGTGATTGTATTCGGGCGTGACAATGACGAAGGCGTCTCCTTCGGCGATTTTCTTGGTAAAACGCGCGACGGCTTCGTTCTTGTAAGGTTCCTGTTTAAACGAAGGACTCATCGGCTCGTTAAAAAACGGCATATCGTAGTCGCGCAAGTCGAGCACCTCGACCGCGACCTCTCCCTGTTTCTTTATTTCTCCGGCGATCCACGCGGCGGCTTTGTCGCTAAAACGGCCCTCGCGAGTGCTACCGGCAATTACTTTTATATGAAGTTGCGTATTGTTTTTCATAGTAAGCATTATAGGGTTTTTTGGCGATTTTTCAAGAGGGCGGCTTGAAAGGGAGTCGGTCTCGGGGGTTTTATTTTACAACCTCATTCAAATTAGCTATTGTTAAGGCAGAGAAGAGGCTGATAATCCAAATTTCTTTTTGCTAAATTATGATTTGATTGATTTCTCTGTTTTGAATTTTCTCGTCATTCCAAATCATTTTTTTGAAAGTCATCGGGTAGTGATTTGCGACCCGAATTTATTATGAAACTAACAAAAACCGATTACCTTATTTATAAAGACTGCGCGAAAAACGCCTGGTTGAAAGTTCACAAACCGGATATTTATTTTTTAAAACCGTTATCGGTTTTTGATCAGGGCATTGTTGAAACGGGCAATGAGGTTGACGAACTTGCCCGCGATTTATTTCCGGGCGGCGTATTGTTATCCGACAGAAATGCCGAGGGAGAAACAAAAAAACTCATAGAATCGCAAGCGCCGGTTATTTACCAACCTGTGTTTGAAACTAAATTATATAAAGCCATATGCGACATTTTAGTTTGGAACTCTGATGCCGGAAGTTATGATTTATACGAAGTAAAAGCTTCGAACAGCGGGGAAAATAAAAAGGCGAAAGACGAGCTATATTCCTATGACATAGCTTTTCAGTATTTAGTTTTAAAAGAGCTTAAAATTCCTATCGGAAACCTTTTTCTTACCAGACTTAATAATGAATATGTTCGGGGAGAGAATCTTAACATTCATCAACTTTTTAAAAAAGAAGATTTTACGGAACGGGTGCTGGGCATGGCCGATGCCGTGGCCGTTGAAATGAAAACGGCTTATGATTATATATCCCAGGAAAAAGAGCCTCACGGTTCTTGCGAATGCATCACTCGCGGCAGAAGCGCGCATTGCACCACTTTTTCTTACTCTAATCCGCATGTGCCGGAATATGGCGTCCACGATATTACGCGCATCGGTCAATCAAAAAAGAAACTTGAAAAATTGATTGGTGACGGAATTTTTTCAATACACGACGTACCGGAAGAATTTAAGTTAAGCGATAAGCAAAAAAATCAGGTTAATGCCACGCAATCGGGGAAAACTTTTATCAATAAACAAGCGATAAATTCTTTTTTAAATACAATTTCCGACCCTGTTTCTTTTTTGGATTATGAAACTTTTCCGGCGGCTGTTCCAAGATTTATCGGGTATAGTCCGTTTAATCAGATACCATTCCAATTTTCACTTCATATTTTTAATCGAGGCGACAAAGAACCAAGCCACGCAGAGTTTATTTTTACGGAAAATAAAAATCCCGATGAAGCGATTATTGGCGCTCTAAAAAAGGGTTTGCCAAGCAAGGGATCGGTTTTGGTTTGGTATAAACCTTTTGAGATGGGGAGAAATAAAGAACTTGCGGAACGCAATCCGAAGCACGGAAAATTTTTGGAAGATTTAAATAATCGGATGGTTGATTTAAGGGATATTTTCACCGAACAGCATTTTGTGCATCCTGATTTTAAAGGAAAGACATCCATTAAATATGTTTTACCCGCGCTTGCTCCGGAATTATCATACAAAGCGCTTGATATTCAAGAGGGGGCGACCGCTTCCGAAACTTGGAATAAAATTGTGAACAAAGAATTAACCGATGAAGAAATAACAGAAAAAATAAAACATCTTTGCACCTATTGCAAAATGGATACTTATGCGATGTACGCTATTTGGAAAACTTTAAAAAATTTAATTTAAGCGGATAAAAATGGCACAAGACAAATATACGGCAATATGGGTATCGCATTCTTCCATGGGAGACTTTTTAAAATGCCCGCGAGCTTACTATTTGCATAATGTCTACAAAGACCCCAAAACAGGGCGAAAAATAAATATCGTGAATCCGTCGCTTTCGCTTGGCCAAGCGGTTCATTCCACTCTTGAGCCCTTAAAAAATATTCCTTTTAACGAAAGAACTAAACGCGATCTTTTGGCGGATTTTGAACAAGCATGGGCTAAGGTTTCCGGTAAAATGGGAGGATTTAAAAATGACGCGGAGGAATTTGGAATAAAAGAGCGTGGCAAAGCGATGATAGAACGGGTTATAAAAAATCCGGGGCCGATTGCCCAAAAAATAGTGCGTCTCAAAGAAAGCCACAATGGCATGTCGCCGAATTTTTTTCTCTCCGATGAAGAAAATATAATTTTATGCGGAGTAATTGATTGGCTAGAATACGTTGAACGAGACGATAGTATCCGTATTATTGATTTTAAGACGGGCAAATATAGCGAGAACGAGGGTTCTCTCCAGCTCCCAATATATCTCTTGCTTTTAAATGCCTTGCAGGAGCGTAAAGTTTCCGGCGCGTCTTATTGGTATCTTGATAGAGACGACAAACCCGTTGACATGACCTTGCCCGATATTGATGAAGCGAGAAAAAAAGTGCTCGCCATTGCTTTGCAAGTTAAAGAGGCCAGAGAGAAAAAGATTTATAATTGCCCTCGCGGGGATAAGGGTTGTTTCGCCTGTAAACCATACGAAGCTATTTTGAGAGGAGAGGCGAACTATATCGGAGTTGGAGATCGCGGGCAAGATAACTATTTTTTATAATTCAAAAACCTTATGACCCAGTCCCAGGCGCTGTCAATATTAAAATCCGGCGCGAACGTTTTTTTAACCGGCGAGCCCGGGTCCGGCAAGACGCATACCGTCAATGAGTACGCGGCATATTTGCGCGCGCGCGGCGCTGAACCGGCGATCACGGCCTCAACCGGCATTGCCGCGACGCACATAGGCGGAATAACGATCCACTCATGGAGCGGCATAGGAATTAAAACAAGATTGGACAAATATGGTCTTAATAAAATCGCGTCAAACAAGCGTATCGCAAAACGCGTTCAACGCTCCAAAGTACTCATTATAGACGAAGTTTCCATGCTTCCTCCCGAAACGCTCTCTATGGTTGATGCCGTATGCCGTGAAATCAACCACAACTCGGAGCCGTTCGGAGGTATTCAAATCGTTTTGGTCGGCGACTTTTTCCAATTGCCGCCGATTATAAAGACAGAAGCGGGAGATAACGCGCAAACCGCGCTTATTGAAGAATCGCCGGCCCGTTTTGCTTATGATTCTCCCGCGTGGAAACGCGTAAACCCGACCGTCTGCTATCTAACCGAACAGTACCGGCAGGATGATGGCGATTTTCTTGCCCTGCTTTCGGCAATTCGGCGCAACGCTTTTGATAGAGATCACTTAAGCCGCATTGAAACGAGAAAAATTGAACCCCATGCCGCGCCGGGCGGCGTGCCAAAACTATTTTCGCATAATGCCGATGTGGATCGCGTAAACAAAGAGGTGCTCTCTAAGCTTTCCGGCAAACCGCAACTATTCACTATGTCTTCGCAAGGTCCGGACGCGCTTGTCTCCGCGCTTAAGAGGGGATGTCTTTCGCCGGAGGCGCTTTATCTCAAAGTCGGCGCGTCGGTGATGTTCACAAAGAATAGTCAGAAAGGAAGTTTCGTAAATGGAACGCTTGGCGCGGTTGAAGAATTTGATAAACACAGCGGTTACCCAACCGTCAAAATGCGAAGCGGAAAACGGATTAAAGTTGAGCCCATGAATTGGGCGATTGAAGAGGACGGAAAAATTCGCGCGCGAATTTCTCAATTGCCGCTTCGTCTTGCCTGGGCGATCACGGTGCACAAGAGCCAAGGAATGAGCTTGGACGAGGCAGTGATGGATTTAAGCGGCGTGTTTGAATTCGGACAAGGCTATGTCGCGCTTTCGCGCGTCAGACGGCTTTCGGGTTTGCATCTTCTCGGTTGGAACGAACGTACTTTCCAGGTGCACCCGGAGGTATTAATAAAAGATGCCGAGTTCCGCGCGCAGTCAGAGCAGACAGAGGCGGTTTCTCGATAAAAAATGTTGTACTAGTATTTTACTATAAAAGCTTGAAATTGGGTAGATTATAAAAAGAGAAAGGGGCTATCCACGATGTGTTGTGGATAGCCCCAATTTTTTTCGACCGCCTGCGGCGGAATTCAAGGATCAATTAACAAGGAGTCAAAAGATCCAAGGATTCAAGACCTCAAGGATCAACTACTGCGAGAGGAAGCCGGACACCGAACCGAAGAAGTCGCGCGGGCCGCCAACGAAGTACGCGTCGAACTTGACCTTGCCGTCGTGGAAGAGGAAGTAGGGAGACTTGGAAAAGTCGCCATCGGCCTCCGGAGAGAACTCGTCGCCGGAGCAATCCATGTCCAGTTCCTCCCAACGGACGAGCCGTTCGGGGTGGGTCAGAACGATGGAACTGACCGCGAGACTTCCGAGACCGAACTCGTTGGCCACGAAGACCTCACGAGCCCGACGGACTGACTTGCCGCGATGGCGCATGCCGAGTTGGGCGGCGACGATTAGGATGTCGCCCTTTTGTGTCTCGGCGATGAGATCCAGCGCGTGCGCCGTGCGAGCGTGAACTCGCAACTGCGCCGGCGTGATCTGTCTCTCACGGTAGTTGTAGAACGACCGGGAGGCCGCGATCTTGGCGTGAACGAGCTGGACTGCCTGGCAATACTTCTGAGCCGGATCGGTTGCTTCGGGGAAGTGCTTCTTGGCCAACGCGTCGACCGACGGAATGGCGAACCATCCCTCGGCACCGTCAGGAAGCGCAGGCAAGTTCTTGGCGAACTCGAGAGCCTGACTCGAATCGAGACCGAAGATCTTGGCGATTGCCTTGACCTGGTCGACGATCGGCTTCGGCCCCTTGTACTCCTTCGGGTACGTGTAGTTGGAACGAACTTCCTCGTTGGCGTACTGGTCGGACATGGACAACTCAGCGATGAGTTTCGCGATCCCGTCCTGCAGTTCACCACCGCGCTCGTTGAGCCGCTGTGCGCGCGCATCGTCGAGCTTGGACTTGTTGTAGACGGCCTCAAAGAGACCGACTGCGTGGAGACCTTTCGGGTCTCGGCTGGTGATCAATGTTTGTGACATCGTCATCCTCCTTTAGATTCTGAATTTACCGGAATTACTCCGGCATACGGCTTCCTCTGCTTTTTTCGACCGCCTGCGGCGGAATTCAAGGATCAATTAACAAGGAGTCAAAAGATCCAAGGATTCAAGACCTCAAGGATCGACTACTGCGAGAGGAAGGCCGACGCGGAACCGTAGTCCTCGTCGGCGTTGTCGTACCAGCCGGCGTGTAACTCGACCTTGCCGTCGTTGAAGTAGAAGATCGGCGCGCTCGAGAAGTCGCCATCGGCGTCCGGAGAGAACTCGTCACCAGCGCAGTCGACGTGAAGCTGTTCCCACTGAACCTCGCGTTCGGGGTGGGTCAGCAACATGATGCCGACGGCGAAGGCTCCGAGACCGAACTCGTTGGCCGTGAAGACCTCACGTGCCCGGCGCACCGAACGGCCCTTGTGACGGAGACCGAACTGGGCCGGAACGACGAGGATGTCGTGATCCTTCTGCTCGTCGCCGAGCTTCTGGAACATCTTCACCGTCTTGGCGTGCTGTCGCAGGTACTCCGCTCCGAGCTGGCCGTCACGGTAGTTGTAGAACTTCCGCTTCGACGCGATCATCGCGAGAACCTTCTCGACCGCTTCGCCATACGTCGGCGCGAGCGTCTGCCACTTCGGGATGGCGAACCACCCTTCGGCGTTCGGGGGAAGCGGCTGTTCGGCCAGCTTCTCATCGGCGAAGCCGATGCCCGGGAAGAGCTGACGCAGGATGTTGGTCTGCTCCGTGATCCCCTTGACCTTGTAGCCCTTGGGATACGCGTAGCTCGACTGCACTTCCTCGTCGGCGAACTGGTTGGACACCGAGAGCTCCTTGATGCCGGTCACGATGCGAGCTTGGAACTCGTCACCGTTCTCGATGAGCTTCTGGATACCATCCTTGTCGAGAGCCGTCTCTTTGAGCGCACGCTCGGCGGCGTCCTCGACAAAACGCAGGTACTGCTTCTTTTGTCCATCCGTGATGGACGTGATCAACTGTGTCGTCATCGTCAACCTCCTGTGGTTTTGAACTTACCTGAATCGCTCAGGCCAACGTCTGCCTCAATGTGAGGCGAGCGCATTAGGTATAAAAAGGCTTTATGCCCAGTGCGCTACCTCATAAATAAGCCTAATTTCAAGGAACTATTACGATATTTAAGTATAGCAAATATATGCCATTATGTCAAGTATTTGGGTTCGCCCCTTCTTTGGGGTATAATACGCTTGAGTATAGTGTTAAAATCAAGGTGAGGCACGTCGGGCTTCGCTGAGGCATATGGTACAAAAAATATAAATTAACTTTGGAAATCGCCTATGAAAAACGTTGAACATAAAGCTGTGGCATGGATTTAATTCCGAAGAAAGCTGACTCTCGCGCCGGCCACGATATGGAAAAAATGAACCATGCCGATCACGAGGCCGCCATGACCAATCCGGCAATTGCCAAACAGATGGAGAAGGATATGCGCCGTCGTTTCTTGATTTCACTATTACTCTCCATTCCCATTTTTCTATACTCACCGGTCGGCGTTAATATTTTCAAACTGAATCTGCCGACCCCCATTTCAATTAATTGGCTACTCTTAATTCTCACAACGCCGATAGTCTTTTGGAGTGGATCAATTTTTATTACCGGTACCTATTATTCCCTCAAAGCACGCAAACTCAATATGGCCGTGCTTATCGCCACCGGCGTATTGGCCGCGTATCTCTTTAGCGTCTTAATCACATTAATCGGCGGCGCGGAAACATTTTTTGAAGCCGCCGCGCTCTTGGTAACCTTTGTGTTGTTCGGTCATTGGATGGAAATGAAATCGCGCAGAGGCACCTCCGATGCGTTGCGTGCTCTCTTTGATCTAGTGCCGCCACAAGCAACAGTGATTCGTAACGGCAAAGAAATGAGTATTCCAAGCGCAGAAATTGTTCACGACGACATCGTTGTGTTGCGGCCCGGAGATAAAGTTCCGGTGGACGGCACTGTCAGCAACGGAGAAAGTGCGATTGACGAATCTTTGGTCTCCGGAGAATCTATTCCTGTCACTAAAAAAATCGGCGATAAAGTAGTTGGCGGATCGGTCAACCTTACCGGAACTGTCCAGTTTAAAGCCACTCAAGTCGGCTCGGAGACTGTTTTGGCGCAGATCATCAAAATGGTAGAAACAGCGCAAAACTCCAAAGCGCCCGGTCAGAGAATTGCCGATCTCTGGGCCGGTCGGTTGGTTGTAGTCGCAATCGGCTCGGGCATTGCCGCATTTGTTGGTTGGTACTTTTTTGGCAATGCTAGCTTATTAACCGCCCTGACTTTCGCAGTGGCTACGGTTGTGATTGCTTGTCCTGACGCGCTTGGTCTCGCCATTCCGACTGCCGTTGCGGTTGGTACTGGACTTGGTGCAAAACACAACATTTTAATCAAAGATGCGGCCACTCTTGAGAATACTTCTCGCCTGACCGCCATCGTACTCGATAAGACCGGAACACTCACCGAGGGCAAGCCAAAAGTTACCGATGTGATCGGTTTCAATGGCTTCAGCCCGGACCAAGTTTTGCAATTACAGGCGGCTATTGGCTCGGCTTCTAATCATCCAATCTCTAAAGCAATCGTTGATGAAACAAAAAACCGGAAGTTGAATATTGAAAAAGTTTCCGGATTTGAGTCCATTTCCGGCTTCGGTCTCAAGGGCACGATCGGCGGCAAGCAGGTTTTGTCCGGCAAAGAAAAATTACTGACAGACAGCGGCGTCTATACGGGAAGTCAGCACGGTCAGATTGAGGCCTTGGCCACACAAGGCAAAACGTTGAGCGTCATGGCGGTAGATAATAAAATTGCCGGGGTGATCGGCGTTGCCGACACCATAAAGCCGAGTTCAAAAAAGGCAATTAGCGCATTGAAAGATTTGGGTATTGAGGTTTCCATGGTTACCGGCGATCATACTAAAGTAGCGGAGGCGGTTGGAAAAGAATTAGGAATTGATCGGGTGTTTGCCGAAGTCCTGCCACAAGACAAAGAAAAATATGTAAAGAAATTACAGGATGAGGGCAAGTTTGTCGCTATGGTTGGTGATGGCATAAATGACGCACCGGCTTTGGCTCGGGCTGACATTGGCATTGCCATAGGCGCAGGAACAGATGTTGCTATCGAGACCGCCAGTATCGTCCTCATGAAATCGGATCCTTACGATGTTGTAAGGGCGATTATACTTGCAAAAGCCACCGTCGCCAAGATGAAGCAGAATTTGTTCTGGGCGGCGATTTATAACGTAATGGCTATTCCTGTTGCGGCCGGAGTGTTTTATAACTCCCTTGGCTGGACGATCCGTCCGGAGATAGCGGCATTGCTTATGTCGGCATCATCCATAATAGTCGCTACCAATGCCGTGCTTCTCAAACGAGTCGAGCCGAAATTAAAAATTCGGCCGCTGACTCGCCTTTAATAAGGCGGTCTCTCGATAAAAAATGTAGTCTGCGGAGGCGGGAGGATTCGAACCTCCGGTACCCTTTCGGGTACAACATCTTAGCAGGATGCTGCCTTAAGCCACTCGGCCACGCCTCCAATTTTTAACTACTTAATAATTTTTTAAAAGCATCTCCGTTCTTATAACTTTTTATCTGCATTTCTTTCCGGTAAGCATCTTGCTTTGTCTGAAATGATTCGGAATAAATCAATTTCCACGGTATTCCGGCTTTGGTTGATTTATTTCTACCAGCGTTATGTCTCTTTAATCTTTCAACTAAATCATTTGTAGAGCCAGTATAGTATTTACCATTTTTTAAACTTTTCAAAATATAAGTATAGTACATTTATTTTAAGCCACCCACCGCCTATGGCGGGGCCCCGCTGAAAGCGGTGGTCGGCCACGCCTCCATTAACGCCAATATTCTACATAAAAATCAGCGGTTTGTAAAATAAAAAACCTGGGCTTTACAAACTTGAAAAAATATGCTTTACTTAGAACAAAATTTTAAAATTCCGAAAAGGAGGTGATCAATAATGCAGTCAAAAACGTTGGGATCAATACAATGGAAGCCTGAAGGATTGGTGTGCCTACGTTGCGGGACGCCTAACCCGGATAGAGGGAATATATGCGGGAATTGCGGAGAAAATCCCTTCTTTTTGCCGGGACTTCGCACCCAAGAACAAAAGGAAATATTAGCGGCGGTAAATAGATTGCATCAGCAATAGCCCGCATTATAAGGGATCCCGATTAAAATGGGATCCCTTTTTACTCCGCGAAAATTTTGATAAAAAATTTAAAAATGAGAAATATTTATTTTGATCACGCGGCCGCCACTCGTATCGATCCAAGAGTCCTCAAAAGAATGGCGCCTTATTTAACAAAGCGCTTTGGCAATCCTTCTTCTTTATATTCATTGGGAAGGGAAGCGAGAGCGGCTATTGAACTTAGCCGAAAAAAAGTTGCCCGGGTTTTAAATGTTAATTCCGAAGAAATTATTTTTACCGGTTCCGGCACGGAATCCGACAATCTGGCGATTTTTGGCGTTGCCAAAGCTTATTCAGACAAAGGCAGACATATTATTGTTTCAAAAATCGAGCATAAAGCGGTCCTGGAAGCCGCTAAAAAATTAGAGAAAGAAGGTTTTGAAATCACTTATTTGAAGGTTGACCCGAAAGGGTTGGTCGATTTACGGGAATTTAAAAAAGCTTTAAGGCCGGATACGATTTTAGTTTCAATAATGTACGCGAATAATGAAATCGGAGTTATCCAGCCTATTTCCCAAATTGCCGAAATTATTCAAAAGTTTAGAATAGGAAGATCAATTTTTCATCCATTTTTTCACACGGACGCTTGCCAGGCGGCCGGCGCCTTATCTTTGGATATAGGAAAGTTGGGAGTTGACCTGCTTACATTCAGCGGCTCAAAAATCTATGGCCCCAAAGGAGTTGGCTGTTTGTATAAAGCGAAAAATATTAAATTGGAACCGATGATTGTCGGCGGCGATCAGGAAAATAATTTCAGGGCCGGCACCGAAAATTCCGCCTTGATCGTCGGTTTGGCCGAGGCGCTGGAATTGGCCGAAAAATTAAGAGAAAAAGAAAGCAAACGGCTTATGCATTTACGCGATTATCTGATTAAAAATATCTTAGAACGCGTGCCTAAGTGCCGGTTAAACGGCCATCCCCTGAAAAGATTGCCCAATAATATAAATATTTCCATTGCCGGCGTTGAAGGCGAATCATTGGCGCTAATGTTGGATAAACACGGTATTTTCGTTTCAACCGGTTCGGCCTGCGCCTCTTTCGATCTGGCTCCGTCCCATGTGCTTTTGGCTATCGGACTTACTCCGGAAGCCGCTTACGGAAGTTTAAGATTAACCCTGGGAAGGAATACGACAAAAATGGAAGTTGACCGCGTGTTGAAAATTTTACCGAAAATAGTTTATAAATTAAGGAATATTTCCCCAAGTCCGTTCGCTCGCCCGTCATGAAAATAAAATATAAATATAAATATAAAGAAGAATCGTGGGTTTACAGCAGGATAGTCAAAAACCACTTTTTTCATCCAAGAAATGTGCTTTTGGACGACGCTCATTACAAAGCCGACGGCATTGGCGTTGCCGGAAGCCCGACTTGCGGCGACATGATGATTGTTTGGATAAAAATTGATAAAAAAAGCCGGAAGATTAAAGAATGCAAGTGGCGCACTTTCGGTTGCGCGTCAGCCATAGCCTCAACATCAATGATGTCCGTTATGGTTACCGAAAAAGGCGGCATGGATATAAAAAAAGCCATAAATTTAAAGCCCCAGCAAATTCTTGAGCGACTTGGCGGCCTGCCTGACAGGAAGTTTCACTGTTCGGTTTTAGGGGATATCGCCTTGAGGGAAGCGATTAACAATTATTCCAAAAAACAGCCAAAGAAATATGCCAAAAAAAGAAAGTAAAAAAAATAACGGCGTTTTTATCCTCAAAGAAAGAATTCAGGAAACTGACGATGTGGCAATTTTAAAATTTTTTCCTCAAGGAGGAAAAAATTTTTCTTTCAGACCCGGTCAATTCATAACGGTTTGTTTTACGGATAATCGCTGCTACGGCCAGGGCAAGCCGTATTCAATTTCCAATTGTCCCGGAGATGAATTTTTGGCGATTGCCGTAAAGGAAATCGGGAGATTTTCCGGCGCCTTGCATAATTTAAAAATCGGCGAAAAAGTTAAAATAACCAAGCCGGGAGGTTATTTCTATCCGGACGAACAAATGAAAAATCTTGTTTTTTTAGCCGGAGGCATCGGGATCGCGCCTTTTTACAGTATTATCAACGATTGTTTCAAGAGGGGGGTTGGCGGCAAGAATCTCGCTTTATTTTACAGCAGTAAAACGGAGGCCGATAATGTTTTTTCGAAGGAATTAAATGAGTTGGCGGAAAAATGGAGGGGATTTAAAATTATTTATATTTTGACCCGGCAAGAAAAAGATCGCCGTAATGGGAACAGGGAATTTCAGCGGCTTAATGCCAAGATTCTGAAAAAATACTTAAAAAATTTGAATAACAAACATTATTTTATTTGCGGATCGATTGAATTCGTCAATGATTTATGGAAAGAATTAAAAAATAATAAAGTCAAAGAAGATAATATCAGAGTTGAATCTTTTTATTAAAGTTTTTTTGAGTGCCGCTCCTTGACTTTTTGGAGAATTGAGGGTACAATGGAGACAGATCTGAAAAGGGCTATTGTTGGCTTGAGTTTGGGATAAACTTGAACATTAAAAACAATCAGGGGAAAGACCCCCTGTTAATATAAGAGGCTTGAATCTTAAAATAAAATAAGGAGGTGAGAAAAGATGAAAAAGATAATTTTTTTTACTATCTTTATTCTTGCACTATTTGGACGAGAAATCGCAACGGGAGAAGTTATCGTTATTGTTGGCGGTTGGAGTCGGACGGGAACAGTCGAGGAAATTGATCGGCAACTTGACCCAATGAAAGAGGCTTTGGAAAAAATCGGGCATCGGGTTGTAGTTGTCCGCCCGACAACCTATATTCCTCTTTCTACGGCTAGTGAGGAACTTTACGCTGAATTAGAAAGAGAAGATATTTTCAAAGAAAACATTGTTTTACTCGGATGGTGTTGGGGAGGACTAATTTCTCGTCGTTTCGCCGAACAATATCAAGACGCGGTGAATGTAAAGGCAATTATTCAAATTGCCTCACCAAACGAAGGGTACTGGTTTTCTCCAAAATTCATTTTCGTGACTAACGCGAAAAAAAGTAAAGAAATACCGCTTTTTGTTGTTGCGGGAAATAAATCCGCAAAAAAATGGTATCTTCGTTCTGAAAATGACGGAACCGTAGATACTGCGTCTGTTTTATCTGTCCCGTCAAAAAAACAGGCGGTTTTCCCGTTATCCCACTTGGAACTGATTGCCTCTCAAGAAGTTGCCGAGAAGGTGATTGAGTGGATTAAAAGTGATTAAGCTCAAAAAAAAGGAGGTGGAAACCGATGAAAAAGTTATTGATGCTGGTAGTTGTTTTTCTACTTTTTGCCAGCGGTTGTTCAGCAGTTATGGCCGTTAGGCAGCCGGAAAAGAAAAACCTTGATGTTCTTGCGGTTGGGACGCATCAAGATGTTATTCGCGCCGAACTCGGCGCTCCTATCTCAACCGGGAAAGAAGGCGAATTTGAATACGACGTATTCGGATTCTCGGAAGGCAATTCCAGAGGATGGGGAGTGGCGAGAGGGGTTCTTTATGGAATTTTGGATGTCGCCAGTTTTGGAGTATGGGAAATAATTGGCACTCCAATAGAGGGGGGTATCAGTGGCGGAAGCAAAATAAACATCAGAGTTGTTTATGACAAAGATAAAAAGGTTTTGAGGGTTGATAATTTAAACCCCAAACCTCCGCCGCCTAAGACTCAACAAGAATAAGAATAAATCGTTTAGCAATATGGCAGGGTTTTAAGTTTAACCCTGCCTTTATTTTTTAGTTATCCACAATCTTGCTGTTGCCCGCTGTTTCCGTATGGGGTATTATCAAAAAAGGATAATTCAAGGTCGCTAAGTTTAATTTATTTAAAAAGTTTTAAAATTATGGAAGATTTTCAAACAAATCCGCAAGCTTCAATATCAATAATTGATAAATTCAAATTGGGCAAGAAATGGTTTTGGATAGGAATCGCCGTTGCCACTCTTAATGTCGTCGCCGGATTGGCTTACGGCATTGCCCTGTTAACTGAAAAAGACTATCGCAAAGAAGGATTGGTTATTATCGCTTGGGCGGTCATCTGGGCGTTGATAGGATTTTTTGTCATCGGCCCTTATTTGATTAAATCGGGGATATTGCCGAAGTTTAAGATAATAAGGTAAATAATAGCCCTGTTTTAAAATCTAATTTCTCCAAAAGAAATATTGAAGTTTTTGTTTTCAGTTTCGTAATTTATTATAAGGTTTTCTTTTCCGTCAGGCGAAACAATGCCGGCAAGGTCATTTACGCCGGACGAAATAATCGGCATTTTCAGCCAGACCGATTCGATTCTTTTTAAATTATTGGATAGATAAAGAAAATGTTCTTTGCCGACATCAAGCCACCGGTTGGAAGAGGAATTGATGATAAACCGCGCTCCCATTTTTTTATACTCTTTCAAATCTTCCGGATAATGGATTTCCAAACAAATCAGGGAAGCAAACTTGGCGGAGGCAAGTTCTAAGAGTTTTTTCTCTCCCCGCCGGTAGGAATTTTGAGGATTGAAAATAACATATTCTTTAAATTTCGGATTGGTTTTTAAAAGCCAATCAAAAAAGAAAGGGCGCCAATCAAGGGGCCAATATTCGCCGATGAAAGTCAGGCGGTTTTTATTGTGAAGGCCGATAATTTCGCCGTTCGCGTCAAATAGAACAGTTGAATTGTATCTTTTCTGGTCTTGGATAGTGTCAAAAGTGGCGGCTAAATTTGTTTTTAGTTCTTTCGCCAAATTTTTATATAAATTAATATTGCCGGAAATATCGGCGGAGTTGTCAAAAGTGTCTTCGGGGAAAATAATTAGGCCAACACGCCGGTTTGCCAATTCGGATTTCAACTGATTGAATCGGGAGGCATTAAAATTTTCATTAACGGAAATCGCGGCGATTTTTAGAGAATCTTTTAATTTTTTATAATTCAAAGAATTTTTTTGAAGTTGGAAAATTGAAATTTGCCAGGAGATTAAAAGAATAATGGCAATAATAATTGAAAAAATAACGGCGATTTTTTTGTTTTTGAAGTTTAAAATCATTGCTGCGATTAAAATATTTATTAGAGCGATAAAAAAGGTCAGCGTGATTAATCCGCCGGTAGAAGCCAGTCCTAAAAACGGCGATGAGCCCAAAGAATTGCCGGCGGTGGCGATATAAGCGGGCAGAAGCGAGTAGCGGGCCTGCAGGTGGTCAAAAAAAGTCCAGATAAAAGGCAGGGCAAAAAATAGGAGACGGCCGGCTGGCCGGCGGCTATTGAATTTTTTGATGATAAAAACTGAAACCGGCAGACCGAGAAAAATTAAAAATGAAAAAAACCAGGTTATAGGTTCAAGGGTAAAATAAACAGCGCCTAAAAAAAATATTAACCGAAAAAGAACGGCGCCCAAAATCAGTCGCCAGAACCTTTTTTCTTTCAGAAAAAAAATAAAAAGCGGCGCCAGAAAAATAAAACCAAAAGGCCAAAAAAAATTAAAAGGCAAAAAAGCTAAAATTCCCAAAATTGCCGACAGAAAAGGCAGAAACATGAGTTTATTCTACCAAGATTGGCGCCAAAACGCTATGGCAAAACCGCGCCAATTATGATACAATACTGAAACAGTATGTATATGCGCATTACCAACCGTGCTTGACGTTGATTAATTGTATATACTGGCAATTTATTAGCAGGGCCTTTTTTAGTTATCCACAAGCCTTGATTGTTAATTTTGAAACACTTTATGTATAATTAAAATATGAAATTCCATCAGAAAAGTTTTTTGGTTTTATTTTTAATCTTAACCGTTGTCTTTTATTCTTTTTCCATCCAGACGGTTGAAGCGAGGGGAGTAGCGAACGCATTTAATTCAGTTTTTAATGTTGCGGCTTCGATTATTGGCGCAAATGTTACTTCAGATTTTCTTACTTTAACTGCATTCGGATTACTGGATCCTTTTTTAGCAGTTGGTTCTCTTCTTCAATGCGCTTTATTAGGGCAGAATAGTACTTTAATAAACGGTTGCGGCGATAGCAGCGTGGTTCTTTTACCCGATGTTTCAACCCAAAGCCTCGGCTGCGCCTTCCAAATCCCCCTGACTTTTTACAACCAGCCGGAAATGAACGTCAGTTATGATTACCCGACAAGTATACGATATGACGAAAACGGGCAACCATTCACCGTAACATCTGATACCTGCCAAAAAGGCAGTATTGACGAAACCAACAGAAAAATAGCCGTTTATCGGCTCACTCTTCCCGCAAACTCTAGTCAAAATACTTTAAATGATTGGTATTATGGAATAAGAAATAATGTCGGGCAAGGTTGGTTACTTCTATCACAAAACTATTATCAAAATGGCGCGGAATCTTCAAAAATCGCCGAGGCTAATTATCAAACAATGTGCGGCGGCGGCAATACTTGCAAATTTACCGACGCCACAGCGCCGCAAAATGTCTATGTCGCTTATGTGGCAAAAATTTTAGGTTCATATAATGGTCTTCTTAAACGAGACAGTGAGAATTTTGGAATTCTGCTTAGTTGCATACCGAGAGACAATAAATTTCTCGCAAAAACAATGACTGGCATACCTGGTTCGGATCTTGACGCTACCCAAATTTCCGGCCCTTATCAAACCGGCGCCTGCCCCCCTCCCCCTCCCCCTCCCCCCGGCAATTTCAACTTGAATCTCGGCGGCGGCGGTTCGGCGGCTTGCAATTCCGTGCCGTTAAGTTGGACCGCTTCTTCCGGCGCTGACGCCTACCGGATCTTAAGAGGCAATCCTCGAGTTGATATTTCTCCCTACCAACCCTACACCGCCCTAAACTTCACCGACACCACCGTCAGCCAAAACACTTCTTACCAATATCAAATCGAAGCCTACAACGCCGGCGGCGCTAGCCGTTCAAATACTATAAATATTGATACGCCGTATTGCCCGCCGGTGGTATCTTTTTCAGCCGACTCCCCGTCTCTCTTCCAAGGCCAAAAAGCGACTTTGAATTGGTCATCGGCCTTTGTCACTTCCTGCTCCGCCTCCGGCAACCCGGCTCAAAGCAATTGGAGCGGTTCCAAGGCTTTTAACGGCAGTCAGGTTGTTGTACCCCTGCCTCCGCCGATCGTCACTTACAACCTGACCTGTTCCGGCAACGGCGGCAGTGTTACCCAATCGGCCACCGTCAACATCTCCCCCTTAGCCCTGCCCCAGTGGAGGGAGGTTATCCCGCGCTAGCCCTTAGCGATTACCAATCCGTAGATTTCTTTTATTCCGGCGCTTTTCAAAATATGCGCCGCTTCTTCCAAAGTGGCGCCGCTGGTTGCCACATCATCAACCAAAATTATTTTTATATTTATAGGTGTCGGACACCTATAAAAGTGGTGATAAGTTGGGGATAAACAAAAAGCGCCGGAAATATTTTCTTTTCTTTTTTGCCAATCGGAAATTTCAGCTTGGGGCCCGGTGAATTTTTTTCGTTTCAATAAGTTTATCACCGGGCAATTTAAAAACTTTCCGATTTCTTCGGCCAGAAGTTCACTTTGATTAAATCCCCGGGAAAGTTTTCGTCTTAGGGTCAGGGGAACGGGCACGAGAATAAAATTGTTCTTTGGGCGGGCGGAAAATTTATCGGTTAAATTCTCTTTTTTTACATAATTGATTATTAATTCCGCCAGAGGTTTTTTAAGCGATTCAACGGATTGATATTTAAACAGGCGAATCATTTCTTTTAAAATCGGATTTTCGTATTGGCCGGCCGCCAGCAGTCCCTTGAGGGGTGTTTTCCGGCGGCATTTTAGGCAAGTGCCCAGCCGGTTTCTTAAGCCGCAAATATGGCATTGAACGCCGGAATTTAAAGCGATTTTGCCAAAACAGGCGTCGCAAGTTTGCGACGCCTGTTTTGGCGTGAGTTCTTTTTGACAGCCGAGGCAAAATCTTGGGAATATCAAATCTAAAAGAAAATTTTTAATGTTATTAATAATTAGAGTCATTCGCATAAATTTATATATTATCATTATTATGTGGATAAGTCTTTTTATATATAGAATTGATTTTGTGATACAATGAAGTTAAATTAAAGGTTTGTAGAACTTTTTGTCTTATTTATGGCTTTGCCTTTTATTAACATGTTTGGCATCGGATCTAAACCAAAAAGCTATTTAGGCGTTGATATAGGCACTTTATCAATTAAAATAGTTGAGTTTTCTAATGAGAACGGCCGGCCCAAGCTGGAAAATTATGCTATGCTGACAGACTATAGCCTGGCGACAAAGAATTCAGTTCAAGATGGCGCCGAGAAAACGCCAAAGACCTTTGACGATAAAGCCAGTTTAATGTTAGGGCGGCTTATCAAGGCCGGGGGGATGGGAACAAAAGAAATTAATATGTCTGTTCCGATTTTCTCAAGTTTTCTCACGGTGATGGAATTGCCCCAGATGTCGGAATTAGAGGTAGCCGGAGCCGTTCAATTTGAAGCCAGGAAATATGTGCCGGCGCCCTTAGACAGCGTGGTGATTGATTGGTCTTTAATTGGCCCCGGCGGCGATGGCAAGATGTTAGTTCTTCTTGCCGCCATTCCCAAAGATGTCATTAACGAATATACAAATATTGCCAGGGAAACCGACCTAAGGCTTTTAACAATCGAGCTTGAAACTGTTTCGGCGGCTCGCGCTTTGATCGGCAATGATCCGGTTCCCGCGGTTTTAATGGATATGGGTTCAAGAGACACGACTATCAGCGTGGTTGACAACGGTTATTTGAGAATCAGCCACTCAATTGAAATGTCCGGCGAGGATTTAACCCGGGGCTTGGCCAACAGTTTAAACATCAGTTGGCGCCGGGCCGAAGAATTAAAAAAAGAAAGCGGTCTTAAAATTATGGACAACAACAACCAAATAGCCGGCATTCTCACTCCTCTTTTGGATATTATCGCCAAGGCCGCTCAAAATATAATTGATGTTTATTTTTCAAAAACCAAGAAAAAAATTGAGAAGCTGATAATTTACGGCGGCGCTTCCAAAATGCCGGGCTTTGCCGAGTATCTGAATAACCGTCTTAAAATGGATGTGATTGTCGGCGCGCCTTTTAGCCGGGTGGCTTATCCCGAAAAGTTAAAACCGGCGATTGACGAAATCGGACATGAATTTACGGTGGCTATCGGGTTGGCGTTAAAAGCATTGCAATAAAATATGGTAGAAATTATTCCCCAAAAACCAAAAATTTCCTTGCCAAACTGGCACTGGCCTTTGTGGATTGCCGTCGCTTTGTTCTTTTTAAGCATCGCCGTTTTTATATTTTTGAAAGTTTATTTATCGCAGATTCAGGCAGAAATTGTGAATATCAATAATAAAATTAAAATCGAAGCCGCCAAGATTAACACCGACGATGAAAATACCGTGGCGCACCTAAGCGACGCTTTTAATATTTTTAGCGGCTTACTCTCTAAGCATAATTATTTTTCCAATATTTTTGATGTCATTGGTTCGCTCACTTATCAAAAAGTGGTTTTTACTAAATTTGACGCCGATCGCGAGAAGGGAATTATTCAGCTTAAGGGTGTAGCCCAAAATTATACCGCTTTAGCCAAACAAATGGTGGCTTTGCGCGAGAACGCCGACGTTGAAAGTTTGGAAGTCAAAGGAATAAATTTTGGTGCCAATGGTTTGGAATTTGAACTTTTGGCAAACGTTGATTCCCGATTATTCGTCAAAAAACAATAATATAAATGCCAAATCTTTTTAAATATTTAGTCCTTCCCCTTATTTTAGTTGTTGTTGCCGTTACCGCGATTTTTTTGGTTCTCTTACCGCTTTTGAATAGCACTCAAGCCGCGCTTGAATTAAAAAAAGAGAACGAAAATAATCTGGCTCAGCGAAAAAAACTTACGGTAAATTTAGAACGTTTGATTTCCCAATATAACGGGCGGGCGGGCGATCTTGCTTTTTTTAGCAAAGCCATTCCAGTGGGGCAAAATATTCCCGAACTTTTAACAAATCTTGAGGCCATAGCTTCGGAAAACGGCTTATTTTTTTCCGGTATTGATTTCAAGCCTAAAGATTTAAAGGCTCCAAGCGTTAAAACTTTAATAATGGAAATCAAAGTTAAAGGTTCATATGCGGCTTTTCAAAACTATCTTAAGGCCATAGAAAAAAGTTTGCGGCTTTTTGATGTTGCCAGAGTTTCTTTTAATGGCATTGCTCCGGGTCAATCCAATGCCAATTCCAGTAATTTAGAGTTTAATTTATCAGTAAGCACTTATTACCAATAAAATGGTTATCATTCCCTCACCGTCTTCGGGCACTTTTGGCTCTTATAAAGTTGGGCCGCAGCCCAAAAAGCCGATTTTGCCCTCTTTAATTGTTATCGTCGTTGCTATGTTGATTTTAGCCGCGGGCTATTATTTTTTCTTTTACCGAAGCATCGGCCTGTCTTTAGAGGCGCCGATTCTTCTGCCGGCGCCGCCTTTAACTTCCTTAGAAACTAAAGTGGGCCAGCTTCCTAGTTTCTCATTTAATGTTATTGACAGTTCTTTTTACAAATCGCTCAAATTTTATGGCGCTTTGCCGATTGTTGCCGATTCGCTTGGGAGAGCCAATCCCTTTGTCCCGTATTAAAAATGCCGCCTATTGATAAAGATAAAAGAATCCCGCCCGATGTTCTGATTTTGATTCCGGAAGACGCGGCAAGGCACTATAAGATGATTCCCTTGGCCTTGTCCGGCAATGTTTTAGATATCGGCCTGGTTAATTCTGATGATGTCAAGGCGCAGGAAGCGCTTAATTTTTTAGTTTCCCGCAATGGCCTCATAGCCCAAGTTTTTAAAATCAGCGAAGACGAATGGTCTAAATTAATGGAGCAATACGCCGGTTTGGGGGAGGAGGTTAGCGAGGCGCTTGAAGGATTAAAAAGAGAGCTTGCCCAGGAAGGGGAAAAAATGGGCTTGCCCGAAACCCTAAGAGACAAGAAAGAACAGGAGGCGCCGATAATTCGGATGGTTGAAACGATTTTAAAGCACGGCATTGAATCCAAGGCCTCCGATATTCACATTGAGCCGACAATGAATAAACTTAGGGTCCGTTTCCGTCTTGACGGCACGCTTCAAACCGTGGTGGTCTTGCCGGTGGAAATCGCGCCGGCCATTGTTTCCCGCATTAAAATTCTTTCCAATCTGCAGATTGACGAAACACGGCGGCCCCAAGACGGCCGTTTCACCACTAAAGTCGGGGAGAAAGAAGTTGACCTGCGGGTGGCGATTTTGCCGACAGCCCAAGGCGAAAAAGCGGCGCTTAGAATTTTGGACCCGACTATTGGTTTGAGAACCTTGCCGGAGCTGGGAATCACCGGACGCAATTTGGAAGTTGTAGAAAGGGGCATCAGAAAACCCTTCGGCATGATTTTAATGACCGGCCCGACCGGCTCGGGAAAATCAACGACTATTTACGGCATCTTGCAAATTCTCAACACCGACGCGGTCAACATTGTCAGCTTGGAAGACCCTGTGGAATATTATATTGACGGCGTCAACCAATCGCAAATCAGGCCGGAACTGGGCTATACTTTTGCCAACGGCTTAAGGCAGATTTTAAGACAGGATCCCAATATTATAGTAGTCGGCGAGATGAGGGATTCCGAGACCGCCGGCCTGGCGGTCCAGTCAGCCCTGACCGGCCATCTCGTCTTGTCAACGCTTCACACCAACGACGCGATAGGGGTTATTCCGCGCTTGATAGACATGGGCGTTGAGCCGTTTCTTTTGCCCTCGGCCTTAAATGTGGCCTTGGCTCAGCGTTTGACCAAAAGATTATGCCCGGATTGCAAGAAAGAAATAGAACCGCCGGAAAAAATAAAGAAAGTAATTTTAGATGTTATTGAATCGATGCCCGAGCAGTCGCGGCCAAAAATAAATAAAGAAAGTTATAAAATTTATAAAGCCCAAGGTTGTCCTAAATGCGGCAATAAAGGAACCAGAGGCCGGATTGCGGTTTTTGAAATTTTGGAAATGACGCCGCAACTTGAACAGATAATCATATCCGAGCCGACCGAGTCAAAAATCTTGGCGGAATCTCAAAGGCAGGGGATGACAACAATGATTCAGGATGGCATTATCAAGGTCTTAGAGGGTATAATTGGCTTTGAAGAGTTGGTTCAAGTGGTAAACGTTAATAGCGAAGAATCTGTAAAGTAATTTTAAATTTAAGTGTATGCCCACTATCCAACAAGAATTAGAAGATCTGTTTTTAAATATTCTAAAACTAAACGCTTCGGATCTGCATCTCTCCGTCGGGTACAAGCCGATTGTCAGAGTTGACGGCGCGCTTTTGCCGCTTGATGAGTTTTCGATTTTGACTCCCGAACACGCCAGAGACTTGATCTACCAGCTATTGGGAGAAAGAAAAGAAACTTTTATTGAAAAAAAAGAGATTGATTTTTCTTATGGTTTTAAAGACAAGGCTCGTTTTCGCGTTAATGTTTTTTTTGAAAAAGGATTTATAAGCGGAGCCCTAAGACTGATTCCTTCAAAGATCAAAACCATAGAAGAACTTAATTTGCCGCCGGTAATCCATAGGATTTCCAAACTAAAACAAGGATTCGTATTGATAACCGGACCTTCGGGCCACGGCAAATCGACGACCTTGGCTTCAATAATTGACGAGATTAACCGTTTGAGAACCGAACACATCATCACCATTGAAGATCCTATAGAATATTTATTTATTGGCGACAAATCTTTGGTTAATCAGCGGGAGATCGGCAGCGACACTAAAAGTTTTTATAATGCTCTAGGTTCAATTCTCCGGGAAGACCCCAATATTATTATGGTCGGCGAGATGCGCGACCCGGAAACTATTGCCGCCGCTCTCACGGCCGCCGAAACCGGCCACTTGGTATTTTCCTCTCTTCACACCAACAGCGCCAGCCAAACGGTTAATAGGATTATTGATGTTTTCCCTCCGAACCAGCAAAATCAGATTCGGCTTCAATTAGCCAATACTATCTCGGCGGTGATTTCCCAGCGGCTTCTGCCAAGAATTTCCGGCGGACGCATTCCGGCCGCCGAGATAATGTTTTCCAATAATGCGATTTCTAATCTGATTCGCGAGAATAAGGCCCACCAGCTTGATTTAATCATTGAAACATCGCTTGAAAGTGGTATGATTTCTTTAGACCGCAGTTTAACCGAGCTGGTTCGCCGCGGCGAGGTGACGCCGGAAACGGCCTTGGTTTATTCTTTAAGCCCAAAAGAGTTTCAATAAACAATTATTCAATAAACCGCTATGAAATTTCAATATACGGCCAGAACTCAAAAAGGGAAATTAGAATCCGATATTATGGAAGCGCCTTCGGTTGAAGCGGCTATTTCTGTTTTACAAAATCAGCAGTTGATTATTACCGACATTAAGCCCTTTGACGAAGCGGATAATTTGACTTTTAATAAATTGGTTAATCAGCTGTTAGCGTATTTTAATCGGGTTAAGAATGAAGAAATTGTTCTTTTCGCGAAACAGTTGGCGGTTTTAATTCAGGCAAAAGTGCCGTTGGTTCAATCATTGAAAATTATGGCAAGACAGGTTGGGAATCCTAAATTTTCCAAAATTATCACTGATGTTGCCGATGATGTGGATGCCGGATCGGTTTTTTCAAAGGCTCTCGCCAAACATCCCAAGGTTTTCTCAAATTTTTTCATCCAAATGATAAGATCGGGAGAAATTTCCGGCCGGCTGGAGGAAACGCTGACTTATCTTTCGGATTATATCAACCGCCAGTATCTTTTGAGTTCCAAGGTCAGGGGCGCGATGATTTATCCGGCTTTTATTGTGGCGGCTTTTATCGCGGTTAGCATAGTGATGCTGGTCTGGGTAGTTCCCAATTTAACCGCCATTTTGGCCGAATCGGGACAACGACTGCCCTTAGTCACCCGTCTGCTTATCGGTTTATCGAATTTTGTAAAGAGCTGGGGCTGGATCTTATTTATTGCCCTGGGCGCGATTATTTATTTTATTGTAGTTTCAATCAAAAAATCTCCCGAGTGGCGGTATGCTTACGATGGCTTAAAACTTCGGCTGCCAATTTTCGGCGAACTGCTAAAGAAAATCTATTTGGCGCGTTTTTCTGGGACGTTGTCAACCCTTTCTTCGGCCGGCATTGCCATTTCCCAGTCTCTTGAGATAACGGCCGATGTGGTTGGCAACGCGGTTTATCGCCGGATTATCCTTGAGGCCGATGAGGCGGTAAGAAAAGGCAGTAATATAAGTACGGTTTTTGCCCGCTATCCGGAAGTCTTGCCGATGGTCACTCAAATGATATTTATTGGGGAACAAACCGGAAAACTTGATATTATTTTAAGACAAATATCAACTTTTTTTACCGAGGAGGTTAATCGGGCCTTTGATAATTTAGTAAATCTTATTGAGCCCATTTTGATTGTGGTTTTGGGCGTGGGTGTGGGTATCTTGGTTGCGGCGATTTTAATTCCGATATATAATTTAGTCAGCGCGTTTTAAAAACAAGGTCGATTAAAATTTGATTAATAATTTAATTGTTTAATTTATGTTTAAATTTAAAAATTCCAAACAAAAAGGCTTCACCCTGTTGGAGCTTTTGGTGGTTATCGGCATTATCGGTCTTTTGGCGTCAATAATAGTTGTCAATCTAACCGGCGCCAGAAAAAGGGCTCGGGACACTAAAAGAGTGGCCGATGTTAGGAATATCCAAACCGCAAGTGAAGATTATTACGGTAAAAACGGTCAATATCCTGCCACTATTGGCGGTTTAGTTACCGGCACCCAGTTGCCGATGTGGCCGCTTGATCCTTTGGCGCCGTCAGGCGGTGCCCCCTGCGCCGCCAATTCGGACTTGTGTTATTGGTATGCCAGTTTTACGCCATCCGGCGCCTCGGGTCCCCAATCGTATCACGTTGGCGCTAGCCTGGAAGATCAAGGCAGTATGCTCTTAAACCAGGATCGCGACTGTGTTTCTACAGCCGGAACCAATTGTCCTTATCCTAGCGCCTACACCAACGGGTTTACCGGCGCGGATGGGAATGGTTGCGGCGGCGCTGTTTCCAGATATTGTTATGATATTGCTCAGTAGTTTTGTTTTCGGGTTGATTTTAGGAAGTTTCCTAAATGTTGTGATATGTCGCTTGAAGAACGGCCGAAATATAGTTTTCGGCCGTTCTTTTTGTCCTGAATGTAAAATTCAATTAAAATGGCATGATTTGATACCGCTTTTGAGTTTTATTTTTCTCAAAGGCCGTTGCCGTTATTGCCGTAAAAAAATCTCTTGGCAATACCCGATAGTGGAATTAATTTCGGGACTGCTCTGGATTCTGGTTTTTTATAAGTTTGGCATTTCGCCCGTCAATATTTATTATCTTTTCATCTTTTCTTTATTTTTGGTCATTGCCGTTTATGATTTTAAGTGGCGGATTATTCCGGATAAAATAATTTATCCGGCGGTTATATTAGTTTTATTTTTTAATTTATTTAACGCTTTCAAGCTTGGAAATTTAAAAATATTTATAGAGCCGCTTTTTATCGCCTTAGGCGCTTTTTTGTTTTTCTATTTGCTTTTCTATTTTTCCAAAGGCCGAGCCATGGGCTTCGGCGACGCTAAGTTGGCATTCTTAATCGGTTTATTTTTAAGTCCTTTATCGGCCGTCATTGCCTTTGCGCTGGCTTTTATTATTGGCACCGCATTTGGTATAATCTTAATAGGGCTTGGCAAAATTTTCCTCCGCTATAAAAAATGGGGGATGAAAAGCCAGATCGCTTTTGGGCCTTTTTTAATCCTTGGGACGATACTTGTCTTTTTTCTGTCTAAGGTTGTTAACAGTTTTCTTATTTTTTAAGTATGTTTAAACAAAATCAAAAGGGCTTCACCCTCATTGAAATCGTGGTTGTCATGGGCATTATCAGTATTTTGGCGGCTATCATAACAATAAATGTTCAATCGGCCCGCCAGAAATCCCGTAACGGCAAGCGCCGTGTTGATATTATTTCCCTCCAAGCGCCGCTGGAGGCCTATTACGATGCCAACAAAGTTTATCCCAATACAAATGGTAATTGGTGGGGCATTGATGTTACTTACGGCAGTCATGATGTTTATGGCCCAAATGGCTGGATACCGAATCTGGCGCCGACATATATTAGCCGTCTTCCGAGCGATCCGCTTGATAATGGCGCTCACAGAACATATGTCTATAGATCTGATACTTTTAATTATAAGATTTGCGCGTTGCAATGGCCTCCCGACTTAACGGGTAATGACGGCGGCGTTTTCAATAACCCCAAGGACACTTTTTATGATCCGCTTCGACCCGATCACTGTTGGATGGTTTGCTCCGGCGAACCCGCCTGCAGTAGTTGGTGAAATTTGGTATAATATTATTATGAAGAACAAAAACACATTAGACGAAAAAAATAATTTAGCCGCCATTGACAGTTTTACTCGCAATAAAAATAAATCATGGCATTGGTATCTGAACGATAAAAAGATTGATAAGCCCCTTGGCGAAATTATTTTAAAATTCGGCGATAAAATTTTAATTAAATACGATTAAACATGAAAGCGGGAGGATTTACTCTTATCGAAATGTTGGTTGTTATAACGATTATGGGTGTAATTGCAGGCATCGTCATTTTTAATATCGGCTCCGAACAGCAAAACTCGGCGCTGTCGAGGTCGGCCCAAAAATTGTCCCTGGATCTGCGCCGGGCGCAAAGTTACGCGCTTTCATCAAAGACCTACAAAAGCGCCGGCGTTCCCTGCGGCTGGGGAGTTCATTTTAACGGGTCGGGCTCAACGAGTTACATTATTTTTGCCGACATGGCGTCGGCTCAAAATTGTTCTAACAGAGATTTTATAAGGGCCAGTAATGCTTCCGAAGATTTTGAAACGGTAAATTTAGAGTCTGGAATTAATATAAATAGCTTAAGCAATAATCTTTCCGATGTTGTTTTTACGTCGCCCGACCCGACGGTGAATTTTACTCCCGACCAAATATCCGCCAACGTCGCCCTGATTAATAAAAATGGTGCCCCTCGCGCGATTAATATTAATAAAACCGGATTTATCTCCTCACCTTAATGAAATCGGGGAAGCTAAAAAAAAATAATAAAGGATTTACCTTGCTTGAAACCATTGTCGCCGTCGGGGTCATTACGGTCGGATTAGTATCGGTTTTGGTCCTGATAAATAGCTCATTGTCTTATGTTTCCCTAATAAAAGATCGGCTAATCTCGGCCTATCTAAACAGTGAAGGATTGGAAGTGGCGAGAAATATCAGGGACAATAATTGGCTCCAAAATCTGGCTTGGAACAACGGCCTGTCGGATGGGGATTATAATATTGCCTATAATTCTCTAAACCCAAGTTCTTATGCCGATACGGAACTTTTGTTGGACGCTTCCAACGGCTTGTATAATTATTCCAGCGGCAACCCCTCCGGGTTTAAAAGAAAAATTTCCGTAGCCAATCTTTCAAGTTATGAATTGCGAGTCATTTCCGCGGTTACTTGGCAGAGAAAAGGAATTAATTACACCAATTCCGCCGAAGAGCATTTATTCAGTTGGAAATAAAAATGTTTATGCGAAAAAAAGGCAATAAAGAATCCGGCCTCACTTTGATAGAGTTAACCGTTGCCATGGGCATTTTTGGGTTAGTGGCAACAATGGCCGTTGGCATGGTTGTTATCGCGCTTGTGAGCCAGCGCCGCATCATTTCCCTGCGCAACATTGAAGACAACGCGCGGTTTGCGCTGGAATCAATGGCGCGGCAAATCAGAACCGGAAAAAATTTTGGCGGCGGGGGCAGTTCTCTTTCATTCACCAACGCCAAAGGCGAGTCGGTTATTTATCGGCTGAACAACAAAACCATAGAAAAATCATCCGATGGGGGAGCAAATTATTCGGTCGTTACGGGGCCGGAAGTCACGGTGGATTATTTAAACTTTTATCCCTTGGGGCAATCGTCCGGCGACGGCCTGGAGCCGCGCGTTACCATAACCATTGGCATCACCAGTCAGGTCGGCAGCCAAATTTCAAATACTAAAATTCAAAATACTGTAAGCCAAAGGCCTCTTCAATTATGAATAAAAATAAACGCGAAAAAGGAATTGCTCTCCTTCTAACGATGATTATTTTATCGGCGGCCATGCTAATTGCGATGTTGATTGCTACCGTTGTTGTCGTTCAATTTAAACTTTCCTCAGATGTTAATTATTCAATGATTGCTGTTTACGCCGCCGATTCCGGCGTGGAATGGCAATTGTATCAAATTAGATACGGCGATACGGTCCCGGCTCCCGTTATGTCTAACGGCGCCTCAATTTCAACGACAGTAATCGGAGACTATCCCAGTTTCACCCTTAAATCGCTTGGCGCCTATAAAGAAGTTGTGCGTCAGTTTGAAATCAATTTTTGATTCTTGATTTAGAGTTGTCCACAGCTTTGATAGATACTATATTTTCTATTTTTGCTATAATAAAATAGCTGTTTATATCGCGTTTGCGATAAGAATTTTATGGCAGTTTAGCTATTTTAGTGGGATATTAAGAACAAAAAATTTTATTACTTATGGAAGAAAATAACCTTGAAAAATATCTCCCACTTAAAGCTGTTGCCGAATTATATGGCTATACCCGCGATCATTTAGGTTTAATGATAAGACAGAACAAGCTGAAAGGAATAAAAATTGGCAGCTATTATGTCACCACCAATGAGTGGATGACTGGTTATATTAAAAACTTTGCCGATCCGGGACACCCTATATCCAGAAGTAAATTATCAAATAAATTTTTAACAGAAATTTTGTCTTCCAAGAAGAGCGGGTTGCCGGCGAAGGCAGTCGCCCCAGAAAATGCGGGTCTTAAAAGAAAAATATTAGAAGAATTAACGCAGTACAAGTTGTTAGCCGACGATAAAGCGTTGAAAGCCGACATTAACCAACAAGAGAAAATAGTTTCAACTTTTTCTAACGCGCCATATGTAATTTTGCCCATCAGAAAAATGGAGTATGCAGAACGTGAAGAAGTTTTAAAGAAAGTAGGGTAAGATTGAGTTATCCACATAATTGGTTTTAATTAAAAAATTACAAATCGTGTCAAGACCCATAATTGGCCGTATGTATTTAACCGTAAAGACTTTTTAATAATTTATAGAGGAACAAATTGGTAGGTCGCACATTTTTGGCTTATAAAACTACTTATTATGCGATTTTATGGTGTACTCTTGGATTATCTATTTCATCCACATTGATTTAAAAAATTTTTTTAGGTAACATAGATTATCACTTTTAATATTTTTTATATGTCTAAGAAAAATCATTTATTGGAGAAATCAGAAATTGGACGCCATGTTCACATGAAATATAAAATCGCCGTTTCGGGAGCGGCCGAAACAGGGCATTGCAATCGCGAGTCTTTAGAATTAGCCATGGAGATGGGCAAAGAAATTGCCCGCCAAAATGGAGTTTTATTGACAGGCGCGACTATTGGCATTCCATATTGGGCCGCTCGCGGCGCCAAAGAAGAGGGCGGGATTTCAATTGGCTTGTCCCCGGCGGCTACGGAAAAAGCCCATGTTAAAACTTATCATCTGCCGGTGGATTATTTTGATTTGATTATTTACACCGGATTTGATTATTCCGGCCGCAACCTGTTTTTAACTCGTTCGGCCGATGCCGTTGTTGTTATTTGCGGCCGTATGGGGACTCTTAATGAATTTACGATTGCCTTTGAGGATGCCAAGCCTATCGGTGTTTTGGAAGGAACCGGCGGCGCCGCAGATATGATCCGCGAAATTGTGGCAAGAGCGCATCGCGGGCCGGGAAAAATCGTCTATGATTCTGATCCTAAGCGCCTTTTGGGAAAACTCCTAGAATTAGTTAAAAAAGAAAAAATTGTCCTGATAAAAGAAGAATCAAAGAATAATAAGAATAAACATAAAAACAGCGCTGATAGTTATGGACGGGAATAATAATATTGTCCCTATAGCTTAACGGATAAAGCGCAGCCCTCCGAAGGCTGAAATCGAGGTTCAATTCCCCGTAGGGACACAGTATGTTAAAATATAGACGATATGTTTATTTCGTTTGTTAATAAAGTTGTCAGGGTTTTGGTTCTGGGCGATATTATGTTTTTTTCCGCCTTTGGTTTGATTGGCCCGATTTTCGCTGTTTTTGTTATCAATCAAATCGTCGGCGCCACTATCGTCACCGCCGGCTTCGCGGCAACTATCAGCTTATTGGCCAGGGCTCTTTTGCAAATGCCCATCGCGAGATACATAGACCGCCATAAAGGCGAAAAAGACGATTTTATATTTATGGTGGCCGGTTCAACGCTGATCAGCGTAGTTCCTTTCGCCTATCTGCTGGTTGTTGTTCCTTGGCATCTTTATCTTGCTCAAATTGTTTTAGGCATCGGCGGCGCTTTGGCCAACCCGGGTTGGTTTGCCATATTCACGCGCCATATTGACAAGGGAAAAGAGGGAACCGAATGGACGCTTGAAAATGTCGGGGTCGGATTGGCGGCGGCCGGAACGGCCGCTGTCGGCGGCCTTTTAGCCCAGAATTTTGGTTTCCATAATCTGTTTTTGATTGTCGGCATATTGTCTCTTTTGGGCTTAGTGATTCAGATTTCTCTTTATAGCACTGTGATTGAATTAGACCATCATAATGGCAATAAACAATAAAGAAATTGCGGGGATTCTTTATGAGATAGGCGGGTATTTGGAAATTAAGGGAATTCAATTTAAACCCAGGGCTTATGAAAAGGCGGGATATTCTATTGAAAATCTGGAAGAAGAAGTTTCGGAAATTTATAAAAAAGGAGGGTCCAAAGCCATTAAAGATATTCCCGGCGTGGGCGTTTCTATTGCCAAAAAAATTGAAGAACTTGCCAGAACCGGCCGTTTAAAATATTATGAAGGATTAAAAAAATCTTTGCCGGTAAACATTGGAGAAATTTCTGCCATTGAGGGTATTGGGCCGAAGATGGTTTTTAAGCTTTATCAAAAATTAAAAATTCGCAACGTTAAAGATTTAGAAAAGGCGACCAAGGCCGGAAAAGTAGCAAAAATAGAAGGATTGGGAAAAAAGACCGAAGAAAAAATATTGAAAGGAATTGAATTTTTAAGGAAATCGGCTGGCCGGTTTTTACTTGGCTCTGTTTTACCGCAGGCTAGGATTATAGAAAATCGATTAAGAGAAATTAGAGAAGTTGGCAGAGTAGAGGTTGCCGGATCAATTAGGAGAATGCAGGAAACGATCGGAGACCTGGACATTCTTGTCGCCTCAAAGAAGCCGGAAAAAGTTATGGATTTTTTTATTTCCATGCCGGAGATAGCCCATGTTTATTCCAAGGGCAACACCAAAACAATGGTTCGCTTAAAAAACGGCCTGGATGCCGATTTGCGGGTGGTACCCGACAAAAGTTTTGGCGCCGCCTTGCAGTATTTTACCGGAGACAAGAGCCACAATATCACTTTAAGGATTTTGGCTGAAAAAAATAAATATAAATTAAATGAATACGGCTTGTGGCGCGGCAAAAAATTAATTGCCGGAAGAACCGAAGAAGAAATTTACAGAACCTTGGGAATGGCAATGCCGCCGCCGGAAATTAGAACAGATTCCGGCGAAATTCAAGCAGCTTTAAAAAACAAGCTTCCGAAACTTATCGGTTACGAGAGCGTAAGGGGCGATTTGCAGGTTCATAGCGATTGGACCGACGGTGGAAATTCGATCGAAGAAATGGCGGTGGCGGCGCAAGAAATAGGATTAGAATACATTGCGATAACCGACCATACCAAAAGTTTGGCGATGACCGGCGGCGCCGATGAAAAAAAATTAGTGAAACAAATGGCCGAAATTGATAAAATTCAGAAAAAATTTCCTAAAATTAAAATTTTGAAAGGCGCCGAAGTTAATATCTTAAAAGATGGGACATTGGATATTAAAGACGAAGTTTTAAAGAGATTAGATGTCGTCGGTATCGCGGTTCATTCCCATTTTAATTTGCCTCGCGAGGAACAGACAAGAAGAATAGTTAAAGCGATGAGAAATAAAAACGCCGATATTTTGTTTCACCCCACCGGCCGATTAATCCAAAAACGCGCGCCCTATGATGTTGATGTTGAAGAAATTATAAAAACAGCCAAAGAAACCGGCACGATTTTGGAAATTGACGCCGATCCTTGTCGTTTAGACCTGAAAGATGAATATATCAGAAAAGCGATTGCGGCGGGCGTTAAATTGGCGATTGATACGGACGCCCACCTAAAGAACAGCTTTCACTATTTAGAATTCGGCATTGCCCAAGCGCGCCGCGGCTGGGCGACCAAGAACGATATCATTAACGCTCGCTCGTGGCCAGAGATGCTTAAACTTCTCAAATAAAAATCAAAATACCGTTTATTTTATTTTTTTCAGTATCTCTTTAAAAATTTCGGGATGTTCTCTGGCGATTTGGGATAAAACTTTTCTATCCAATTCTATTTTAGCTTTTTTTATTCCGTGCATAAATTTGCTGTAATTCAAACCCTCTTGTCTCGCGGCGGCATTAAGCTGGACTTGCCACAAAGCGCGGGCCGTTCTTTTTTTAACGCGGCGATCGCGATAAGCGTGGGTCCAGGCGTGAAGCAAAGCCTCTTTGGCGGCCCGCTCTTTTGATTTGCGGCCCCACTTGTAGCCCTTGGTATACTTTAAAATTTTTTCCCGCCTTTTTAAGGCAATTTTTCCTCTTTTAACTCGTGGCATAGTGGTTGTATGGTAAATGTCTCTTAAGCGCTTTAGTGTCTGCGCTTGCTATGGATGAAGTCCGATGTTTTAAGCGCCGCTGTTTTCCGGAAGTTTTCGCGTTAAAGTGAGATTGGTTTGTAGCCCGCTTTATTAATTTGCCCCTGCCGGTTATTTTCAATCGGCTAGATATTGACTTGTTGGTTTTTAATTTTGCCATGTGAAGTAAATTATAAGATTGTTATTGTTTGACAATTGTTACGTTAAATCCCCGCGGCTGTTTTTTTAATTCGGAAATAGTTTTTATAGGCACGGTTATCAATTTTAAAAATTCCTCAGTTTTCAACTTTCCCAGATCGGCAAAAGTTTTGTGATATTTGGCGCGGCCCTTAAGAACTAATTCCACCTGAACTTTCAACCCTTCTTCAAGAAAGGTGTCGGTCTTTCCGGCTTTAATTTTTAAATCATTCAAACCGGCATTTAAACTGATTCTAATTATTTTCAGAGTGTCCTTTCTTTGTTTTGCCTTTTGCTTGCGCTCTTTTTTTTCTTCCCTGTATATATATTTGCCATAATCCATAATTCGGGCTACCGGCGGCTTAGCTGTTGGAACAACTTCAATCAGGTCTAATTTTTTTTCTTGAGCTGATTTCAACGCTTGCTCCCGGCTCATTATGCCGATTTGCTGCCCGGTCTCATCAATCACCCTAAGCTCCGGGGCGGCTATTTGATTGTTGATTCTAAGTCTTTTTAGCGGCATTTTTGATTTCTCTTGGCGAAGTGGTGGAGATGGCGAGAGTTGAACTCGCATCTAGAATTTAAAAAATTAAATATTGCTACGGGCTTAGATTGTTTAATTTTTTCAGAGAATTCTCTTAAAGCAATCAAAATAAGAAATCTTCTGTTTCTTCTTTGATTTCCGCCCGGAGCGAAGAATTCAACGGGCTAAAGCCTAATGGTTGACACCGGATTTGTCCTATTAGACATTGGGCAACCGATGCCGCTTAAGCAAAAGCGAAAGCGGGATTTAAATTTGTTTTGGCAGTTATTTGCCTTGTCTCGTGGATTAAATTACGAGGTTACGAAACATCCTCGGCCTGCATATTTAATTTTAAGATTCTATCGAAGCCCATCACCCCCGTGTTTTTAATTCGCGTTCTATTTTTCTCGCGGCTTCTCTTTTCGCAATAATTTCTCTTTTGTTGTATTGTTTTTTGCCGCGGGCGACCGCAAATTCCAGTTTAACTCTGCGGCCCTTATTGTACGCCTTGAGCGGCATTAAAGTCAAGCCCTTCGGTTTTATTTTTCCCGCCAAAGATGCAATTTCTTTTTTGCGCAGCAATAATTTTCTTGAACGGGACGGGTCATAATCGGCCGGCTGATTTTTTGGCTGGTAAGGCGCGACGAAGGCGCCTATTAAATACAATTCGCCATTATGAAAATTAATATGGGAACCGGTCAAATTCATTCGGCCGTTTTTAATGGATTTTACTTCGGCTCCGGACAAAACTAAACCGGCCTCAAAGGTTTCAAGGATCTCATAATCGAAACGAGCTTTCCTATTTTCGGCAAATATAGCCATAATTTGATTCTATCAGCAGTTTCATTTTTATCAAAATTCGGTTATTATGGTGATAATAATATGAGAGAACTTATCAGAACCTTATTAGGCGATATTGTCCGCAAAATCGCTCCTGATTTTAAAAGCGGGATTTTGGTTGAGTTTCCGGAAAATAAAGAACATGGAGACTACACTTCAGGCATCGCTTTTTCTTTATCAAAAATTTTAAAAAAACCGCCGCCGGTAATTGCCGAGATGTTGGTAAAAAAATTGAATGCCCAGAAAATAAAAAACTTCTCAAAGATTGAAGCCTTAAACGGCTTTGTCAATTTTTTTATTTCGGAAGAATGTCTTTACCATCAGGTTGGAGAAATACTGAAGCAAAAGCACAAACTTTCTCCGCCAGTTGGCGGATTACGGCGGGCGACGCAAGTGGAATTTATTTCAGCTAATCCCACCGGACCCTTGACCGTTGGCAACGGCCGGGGCGGATTTTATGGCGATGCATTGGCAAATATTTTGGCGAGCCAGGGACATAAGGTCAGGCGCGAGTACTATATAAATGACAGAGGCGAGCAGATTTTATCATTGGGGCGGTCGATAAAATTAGTACAAAAGGGAAATTCGGCTTCCGGGGGCCTCGAAGTCGGACTTCCGGATCAGGAGAATCTTTACCGCGGGGATTATATTAATGAATTGGCGAAACAAATTGATAAAAAATTGAATGCCGAAGAGGCGGGCCAAAAAGCAGTTGAATTAATCTTAAAGATATATATTAGACCGGCAATAAAACGGCTCGGAATTAAGTTTGATAGCTGGTTCTCGGAAAAATCTTTATACAAAGGAGGTAAATATGGAGAAATCATGGAAAGTTTAATGCGGCAAGATTTCATTTATGAAAAAGACGGCGCCACTTGGATGAAAACTTCACAACTTGGCGACAGCGAGGACCGGGTTTTGATAAAAAAAGACGGTTCGGAAACCTATTTTCTCTCGGATATTTTGTACCATTTTGATAAATTTAAAATCAGAAAATTTGATAAAGTCATTGATATTTGGGGGGCCGACCATCACGGCTACGCGCCCCGGCTTAAAGCGGCGCTTAAAGCTCTCGGCATTCCGGAAGATAATTTAGAAATTATTATTACCCAATTGGTGCGCCTTGTTGAAAATGGCAAAGAAGTTAAAATTTCAAAGCGCGCCGGAACTTTTATAACCCTTGAAGAACTGGTCGACGAAGTTGGGCTGGACGCCGCCAGATTTTTCTTTTTAATGTATTCACCTAATACCCATATGAATTTTGATATGGAATTGGCCAAGGAGCGTTCAAAAAAAAATCCAGTTTACTATGTACAGTACGCGCACGCGAGAATCGCGAGTATTCTCGCAAAAATCCAAAATCCAAAATCCAAAATCCAAAATCCAAGTCAAAATTTAAAATTATTAAATACCAGATCAGAATTAGATTTAATCAGGAAACTTGTTGAACTTCCCGAAATTTTAAGAGATATCGCGGTAAATTATGAAGTTCACCGTTTGCCGCGCTACAGCCTGGGACTGGCGCGGGAATTCCATAATTTTTATGAAAAATACAGGGTGGTAACGGAGGATAAAAATTTAACATCGGCGCGCCTAGGTTTGGTTACGGCAACCAAAATCGTTTTGGCAAATACCTTGAACTTGATGGGAATAAAAGCGCCTGATAAGATGTAAAACCATGGAAATATTCAACCCAAAAATTGAAGAAAAAATTTTAGAATTTTGGAAGCGGGAACAAATTTTTGAGAAAAGTTTGAAGAACCGCGTCAAAGCCAAAAAATTTGTTTTTTACGAAGGACCGCCGTTTCCCAACGCCAAAGCGCACATTGGCAATGTTTTGACGCGTTGTTATAAAGATATTATCTGTCGCTATAAGAATATGGCTGGTTTTAATACCGTCGGAAGGCGGGCCGGTTGGGACGTGCACGGCTTGCCGGTTGAATTGCAATTAGAAAAACAGCTCGGGCTTAAAGGCAAGTCCGATATTGAAAAATATGGAATTGACAAATTCAATGAAGCGGCGCGGGAAATGATATGGGGATTTAAAAAAGATTGGGATGAATTGACCGAAAGGATGGGTTTCTGGATTGACATAAAAGACGCCTATATTACTTCTGAACCCCATTATATAGAATCGCTTTGGCATATAATTTCCCAAATCGCCAAGAAAAATTTACTTTATTTAGACTTTAAGGTTGTGCCGTACTGTTTCCGTTGCGGCACTTCGCTTTCTTCTTTTGAGGTCGCCCAAGGTTATAAAAAAATTTCCGAAAATTCCGCTTATCTTAAATTTAGGGTAAATCCGGGGCAAAAAATTAAGACTGATGACGGTGAATTTAAGGCAACGGATAAGACATATATAATATCTTGGACCACAACGCCATGGACGTTGCCGGGCAATGTCGCCTTGGCGGTGGGCGAAAAAATTAATTATGAAATACTGGAATTCAAAAACGGCGATGTTCTTATTTTTGCCAAAGAACGAAAGGCGGATCTGGATATTAAAGAACCAAAAATAAAATCGCTTTTTACTTTGGGGAAGAATCTTGCCGGTCTTAAATACGAGCCATTGTTTGACGTGCCCCGGCTAAAATCAAAAAATTCCTATAAAATTTATTCTGCCGATTTTGTGAATACTAAAGAGGGGACGGGCGTCGTTCACATTGCGCCGATGTACGGCGTTGATGACTTTGATCTTGGTGGGCGCGTCGGTCTGCCGAAGGTTCACACCGTGAATTTGGAAGGCAAGTTTTCCGTTAATGCCGGCAGCGGTCTCAAGGGCCTGAAAGCCAAATCCGGCGACGCGGAAAATCTGATTTTCGATTATCTTAAAGAGTCCGGGATTCTTCTTAAAATAAAAAAATACGAGCACGATTATCCTTTCTGCTGGCGCTGCGATAACCCTCTATTATATTATGCCAAGTCGTCATGGTTTATCCGGATGGAAAAACTGAAACAAAAACTAATTGCCAATAATAAAAAAATCAATTGGATTCCTTCGCACATTAAAAACGGGCGTTTCGGCAAGTGGCTTGAAGAAATCAAAGACTGGGCGATCTCGCGTGAACGTTATTGGGGAACGCCTTTGCCTATTTGGCGTTGTGAAAAATGTGAAAATAATTACGCGGTCGGCTCGCTTGCCGAATTGGATAAATTGTCATTAAGAAAATCAAATAATTATATTTTCCTTCGCCACGGCGAGGCTGAAAGCAATCGCCTGAAAATTATTTCTTCTTATCCGGAAAAGGCAAAATATCCGCTAACAATTGAAGGCGCCAAAGAGATTGAAGCGCTTATCCCGGGTTTTAAAAAACAGAAAATTGATTTGATTTTTGCCTCCGATCTTTTAAGAACAAAAGAAACCGCTCAAATTATTGCCGGCGGTTTGGGGAAAAAAGTTATTTACGACAAACGTCTGCGCGAGCATAATTTCGGCGTTTATAACGGGCGAAGTCACAAAGATTGGCATTCACTTTTCGGCCATAAAACCAACCAATATATAGTTAGGCCGCCGGACGGCGAAAACCTAAGAGATGTCCAGAAAAGAATGATGGATTTTCTAAAAGAAACAGACCGAAAGTATGAGGATAGAATGATTTTGATTATAAGCCACGCCAATCCGATTATCGCGGCCGCGAGCGCTTACCAGGGTTACAAAAACGAGGAAACATTCAGCTTAGGAAAGAAATTTGCCATTGATGGCATTACCGGTTCAATTCTTGAAATGCCTGGCCATAATTGGCCGTATAATCACGATGGTGATTTGGATCTGCATCGTCCGCATGTCGATGAATTAATACTCCAATGTCAAAAATGCGGCGGCAATATGAAACGGGTAAAAGAAGTAATTGATGTCTGGTTTGATTCGGGCGCGATGCCTTTTGCCCAGTGCCATTGGCCGTTTAGTGAAAAGTTGGAATATCCCGCCGATTTCATTTCCGAAGGCATTGACCAAACGCGCGGCTGGTTTTACACGCTTCACGCCGTTGGCGCGTTGATGGGAAAGGGCCCGGCTTACAAAAACGTGATTTCGCTCGGCCACATTTTAGATGAAAAAGGCGAAAAAATGTCTAAATCAAAAGGCAATGTCGTTGATCCTTGGGAGGTTATTAATAAATATGGGATTGATGCCCTAAGGTGGTATTTTTTTACGATTAATCCGCCGGGCGAACCAAAGCGTTTTGTTATCCGCGACGTTGAGGAGCGATTAAGGCGCTTTGTTTTGACGCTTTCAAATGTTTTAAGTTTCTATAAAATGCATGCGACAGAAAAATCAAAATTCCCGCCTTCGCTAAAGCTTCGGCGGGCAGGCAAAATTCAAAAATCAAATATATTGGATAAATGGATTTTATCTCGGCTAAATCAAACCATGAAAGCTGTAAAAAATAATCTTGATGAGTACGAAGTTGCCCAAGCGGCTCGGCCGATCGATGGATTCGTGGACGATTTGTCCCGTTGGTGGCTAAGGCGTTCAAGGAAGCGTTTTTCCGACAAAGATAGAGAAAATGCCCTGGCAGTTCTTGGGCTGGCATTGGAAGAATTATCAAAATTAATTGCTCCTTTCACTCCATTTTTGGCCGAGCATATATGGCAAGAACTGAATAATAGATCCAGTGTCCATTTAGCCGACTACCCAAAACCGCAAATTAAATTAATTGATAAAAAACTTGAAGAGCAAATGGATTTTGTGAGAGAAATTGCGGCCAAGGGGCTGGCATTAAGAGCGGAGGCAGGGATTAAAGTAAGGCAGCCTCTTCAGAAATTAAAAATTAATCCGTCAATTGACGGAGAAAAATTAAAAATTTTGGATGAAGAATTATTAAATCTGATAAAAGACGAGGTGAATGTTAAAGAAGTTATTTTTGGCGATGATTTTAAATTGGATGTAAACATCACGGAAGAATTAAAAGAAGAAGGCGCGATAAGAGAATTGGCGCGCCAAATCCAGGAGATGAGAAAAGACGGAGGATTGACGCCGAAAGATTCTATAAAACTTTATTTTAAAATTGACAGCGCCGGCCTGAAAGATATTGTAGAAAAATGGCAAAAAAATCTTAGCAACGAAGTCGGCGCGCAAAAAATTGAATTTGTCGGAAAGGCTAAGGACGGTTTGTTGATAGACCGCCATAGTAAAGATATTTGGATCGGCATTATTAAAATGCCCTAAGTTATGGCAACTTACCAAACCAAGGCGATTATTTTGAAGCGGGAAAATATTTTTGAAGCCGATCGGCTTTATCATTTATACACGGAGGATTTTGGAAAAGTTAAGGCCATAGCCGGCGGCGTGCGAAAAATTAATGCCAAACTTACCGGGCATTTAGAGCCTTTCAATTTAATTTGGGTTGAATTGATGACAAAAAAAGGCGGGGACTTACTTATCACCACCGCTTTATCGGAAATAAGTTTATTGGAAAACAAAGATTCTCCAAGTCAAATTTCTCTTTTTGCGAAAATGTCTGATTTTTCTTTAAAAATGTTAAGAGGGCAAGAGAAAGATAAGGAGATGTGGGACTTCATTTTAAATAGTTTCTTGTCCGCGCGGGCAGATGGCACCGATAAATTTTTAAGCAACTACAAATCCGGCTTTATCAAAATAATGGGTTTTGGCGATAACCTTAATGAGGCCGAGTATTATCTTAATGATTTTTATATGCTATAATGGCGCTGTGAAAGCAGTAAGTTTATGATTCAAATTTCTTCTCCTCAAACTCCGCCCGAACTTTCCCAACCTTCGCTGTCTCAAGCAGTGCGTTTCTTCAGTCCCAGACAAAAGAAAATTTTAATCGTTTCCGGCGTTATTTTTCTTGCTATCCTTGTTTTAAGCAGCGCGGTTTTTTATTTTTGGCTCACTTCGTTTAAAAAATCCCTCATTGATTTTAATATTTCGGGGCCGACTCAGATTTCTTCCGGCGAAGCGGGCGCTTATGTTGTTTCTTATTGGAATAACACCAACCAAATTCTTCAAAATGCCGCGCTTGTTCTCCGCTATCCGCAAGGCGCGGTTATTGACGACAATAAAATTATCCGAAACATTGAGTTAGGCAGTATTGGCATTGGCGGTGGCGGCAAACAGGAAATAACAATAGCTTTTGTGGGGCCGGATAAGAGCATTCAGAAAATCGAGGCGGTTTTAAATTATAAACCGCAAAACACCACTTCAACTTTTGAAAATAAAGTTTCTAAAGAAGTGGCGATTAACGGCTCGGCTTTAAGCATTGATTTCAAAACGCCGGAAACGACATTGCCGAATATAAAGAATGTTTACGCGATCCATTATAAAAACAATACCGGCAAGGTTTTTCAAAATGTTTCGATTGAAGCGACATATCCCAATGAATTTAATTTTGTCTCTTCTAGCCAGGCGCCGGCCAAAAACAACAACACTTGGAATCTGGGCGATTTGAATCCCGAAGAAGAAGGGAATATCACGATTTTGGGAATTCTAAAGAATGCCCAAAACGCCAATTTTGAATTAGCCATCGGAGTTGTCAAGAACAACCGGTTTTATAAATTTAGCCAAAATTCTTCCCAAATTAATGTCATTGCCTTACCGCTTAGAATGGACATTTCGGTTAACGGCCAATCAAATTTAACGGCCAATCCCGGCGATTCTTTGCAGTTTAAGATTCATTATGAGAACGGCGCCGGTATCGCCCTCTCCGATATCATTTTAAAAGCCAAGCTCGATGGATTAATGTATGATTTTTCAAGTTTGAAAACAAGCGGTTATTTCAATGGGGTGGACAACGCTATTACCTGGAATGCCGGCAACTGGCCGGATTTTAAAAGTTTGCCGCCCAATTCATCGGGCGACGTTGAATTTCAAATAAATGTTAAGCCGCGCTATATTGTAAGAACTTTTAAGGATAAAAATTTTTTGCTTCAGGTTTCGGCAATAATGGAAACGCCAACCGTGCCGCCATCTCTCGCGGTTAAATCCTTATCGGTAGTAAGCGACTTGGCCGTAAAAATCAATACCAAAGCGGAATTAAAAACCAAAGGCTACTACTTTGACGCGGTTTTAAAAAATTCCGGGCCCTTGCCGCCAAAAGTTAACCAAACCACCACTTACACGATCCATTGGCAGATTACTAATTACTCCAATAACATTAATAATGTTATTGCCAAAGCGGTTCTTTCGGAGGGAGTTAGCTGGCTTAATAAAAAAGCCGGGGCCGGGGCCGCTACTCTGGAATATAACGACAGGACCGGCGAACTCACTTGGAATGCGGGCGAAGTGGTGGCCGGAACCGGATTGCTGCTTGATCCTTATGAAGTGGTTTTCCAAGTCGGTTTAACGCCTGCCGCTAATAATGTTAATTCGGCTGTTTCTATTTTAGGCGAATCCGTTTTAACCGGCAATGACACATTTACCGGAAATGATATTTTGGTAATTTCGCCGTCTTTAAAAACTGACCTGCCCGACGATCCCGGCGTCGGCCTTCAAAAAAGCCAGGTCCAGCCATAGTATTTATGATGTTTAAATGAACAAGCTTAATATAAAAAAAGAAAACCGTCCTGATTTAATGGATAAAATTGTTTCACTGGCCAAGAGGCGGGGTTTTATTTTTCCGGGCAGTGAAATTTATGGAGGCTTGGCTAATTCTTGGGACTACGGCCCGGCGGGCGTTGAACTTAAAAACAACATCAAGCAACTGTGGTGGAAAAAATTCGTTAAAAACCGCGACGACATCGTTGGAATTGATTCAGCTTTAATAATGAATCCGAAGGTTTGGTCGGCGAGCGGACATTTGAAAAACTTTTCCGACGCTCTTACAGAATGTAAGAATTGCCATCATCGTTTTCGCGCCGATTCGCTGACTATGGATGGTGGCCGCTATGTTTGCGCTAATTGCAACGGCAGAGATTTTACCGAAGCGAAGGGTTTTAATTTAATGCTCAAAACTTTTCTTGGTCCTTCCGATGACGCTTCAAACGTCGTTTATTTCCGACCCGAAACCGCCCAGGGAATGTTTGTTGATTTTAAAAATGTTTTGGACACGAGCAGGAAAGCCCTGCCGTTCGGCATTGCCCAGATAGGCAAGGCTTTCAGAAACGAAATCACTCCGGGGAATTTCATTTTCCGCACCCGCGAATTTGAGCAGATGGAAATTGAATATTTCATCAGGGAAGAAAATTGGGAAGATGAATTTGAAAATTGGCGCGGGGAAATGCGCGATTGGATGGAAAAAGACCTCGGCCTGGACAAAAAACATATTCACGAACTTGAAATTCCCGACGGCGACCGCGCCCATTATTCAAAGCGGACGATTGATTTTGAATACGACTTTCCTTTTGGCGTAAATGAACTTTACGGTTTGGCCTACCGGACCGATTTTGATTTGAAAAATCACTACAAAGAGCCGCCCTATAAAGACCCGCAAACCGGAGAAGAATTCTGGCCGCATGTAATCGAGCCGACCTGGGGAGTTGACCGTTCGGTTTTGGCGGTTTTAGTCGAAGCTTACTATGAAGAAGAAAACCGAATTGTTTTGAAATTAAATCCAAAGTTGGCGCCCTATAAAGTTGCCGTTTTCCCACTTTTGGCCAATAAGCCGGAACTTGTAAAATTAGCGAGAAAAATTTACGATAATTTGAAAAAGCAATTTATGACGGCTTGGGACGATCGGGGCAATATCGGGAAGCGCTATTATTCCCAAGACGAGATCGGGACGCCTTGGTGCGTCACGATCGACTTTGAATCGTTAAAAGACAAAAAAGTCACGGTTCGCGACCGCGACAGCATGAATCAAAAAAGAGTTTCTATAAAAAATTTAACGGAATATTTTAAAGAACAATTAGAAAATTATGTATAAAAAAACTACCCTGCAGAATGGTTTAAGAATTATAACCATACCGATGGTGAATACCAAAACGGTAACGGTCTTAGTGCTCGTGGCAACCGGATCTAAATACGAAATAAAAAATATCAACGGTATTTCCCACTTTTTGGAGCATATGACTTTTAAAGGCACGCAAAAACGGCCAACGCCATTAGCCATTGCCGAGCCGCTTGACCGCATCGGCGGTAATTATAACGCTTTTACGGGGCAGGAATATACCGGTTATTATGCCAAAGCCGATGGCCGGCACCAGGATTTGCTTTTGGATATAATTTCTGACATCACCCTGAACCCCAATTTTGACCAAGAAGAGATTAACAAAGAAAAAGGCGTAATTATTGAAGAGATAAATATGTACGAAGACATGCCCTCAAGAAAAGTTGGAGAGGTCTGGACCGACCTTTTATATGGCGATCAACCGGCCGGTTGGGATACTGCCGGAAAAAAAGAAATAATCGTTAAACTTAAGCGCGAGGATTTTGTGAAATATCACAAAAATCACTATGTTGCTCCTAAAATCGTTGTTGCCGTTTCGGGAATGATAGAACCGGATGACATAATAGAAAAAGTGAAAGTTCTTTTTGGATCAATCAGCGATTTTAAAGGCAAGGATAAAATCCCAACAAAAGAATTTCAAAAAAAACCGGAAGTAAAATTATTTTATAAAAAAACCGACCAAACTCATATTGTTTTAGGCGTTAGATCTTATGATATCTGGGACGACAAGCGTTTTGCCGCCGAGGTTTTAGCCACTATTTTGGGAGGCGGCATGTCATCCCGTCTTTTTGGGTTGCTTCGGGATAAAATGGGCGCGGCTTATTATGTGCGGACTTCTGCCGATGCGTCGACAGACACGGGTTATTTGGCGACTAGCGCCGGAATTGACAATCTCCGGGCCGAAGAAATAATAAAAGCGATTTTAGACGAATACCGTAAAATAAAACTTATTAAAATAAGCGAGGAAGAGCTTGATAAGGCCAAAGAACACCTGGAAGGCAGTCTGATCTTAAGCATTGAAACTTCCGATGAAATGGCGAGTTTTTACGGCTTCCAGGAAATTTTAAAAAGGAAGATCATGGAATCGGAAGAGCTGATAAAAAAAATTCGAGCTGTTACCGCCGTTGATATTTTGGAAGTGGCCCAAGATATTTTCCGGCCGGAAAAAATGAATTTGGCAATAGTGGGTCCTTTTAAAAACCAGAAGCTATTTGCCAATTTATTAAAAATATAGCATAATTAAGTCATAATATTTTAATTATGGCGGGGGACGGCAGGACAATTATAGAAATTTCACCCAAAACAATATTTTGGACGCTTGGAGTCGGTATCTTGGCTGTTTTGGTTTATATGGTGCGCGATATTTTTGCGGTTTTAATTTTTGCGATAATTATTGCTTCAGCGTTGGAGCCGTTATTGGAATATGCCCAAAGTAAAAAAATCCCGCGTCTGTTGACGCTAATAGTTGTTTACTTTTTGTTTTTCGTATTTTTTGCGGCTTTAATTTATATTATTTTTCCGCTTTTACTCGATCAGCTTAGTGATTTTTCCCAAAATTATCCGACTTATTTTGGAAAAATAGAAGAGGCGGCCGGCACTATAATATTTTTGCCCGGTCTTTCCGGAAATATTCATGAACTGCTTTCCCAGCTAACCGGGCAAATTCCGAGTTTCACCTCTTTAATTTCTTACGCTTCATCAATTTTCGGCGGCGTTGTTTTTTTTGTCGTTGCTTTGGTGGTTTCTTTTTATTTATCACTCTCACGAGGAGCCCTTGATGATTTTCTTAGTTCGATTATGCCGCCCCAATTCGAGGCGCGCATGCATGGATTATGGGTTCGCGCCCAATACAAAATGGGCCGTTGGTTGCAAGCCCAGATACTCTTAAGTTTCATAATGGCGCTGATTGTCGGCATCGGGCTTTGGATTTTGGGGGTTAAATATGCTTTTTTGATCGCCATAATTGTTGGCATTTTAGAAATTGTGCCCTATGTCGGCCCTATCGTTTCCGGCGGTTTGGCAACTCTTTTGGCTTTATCCCAGTCAACAGTTTTGGGACTTTGGACGCTGATTTTTTTTATTGTGGCGCAGCAAATGGAAAGTCACATTTTAATCCCCTTGCTTATAAAAAAATTAGTCGGGCTTAATCCGGTTGCGGTTATTTTAGCAATGCTTGTCGGCGCGAAACTTGGCGGCATTTTGGGCATTCTTCTTGCCGTGCCCATCGCGGCCGTTATTGATGAACTTTTTGACGATTTGGCAAAACGCAAATCAATTCCTTCCCATCCCCAAATTTAAAACTTTATACAGAATCAAAAAAACAATTCCTATTGTCGCGATTTGAATTACAAGGCCGGGCCGAAAACTCTGTTCTATTTTTTTGTGTATGGAGTGGTGTATAAAATGCTGCAGATCCGAATTCCATTTTATGGATTGCCGTTTAGTTATCCAATAAAGAAGTTGCAGGGCGTCCGGCAAAACGCCAAAAAATATACCGATGAATATCGGAATAATATTTTTAGGAACCGGATTTTTCGTAGTAGTAATGAAAATTACAAAAAGCAGGCTCAAGCCGATTAAAATATCAAACGCAACCTTAAGCATTGTCCGCCAAAATCTTTTATTTTTTAAAAAGCCAGTTTCGGTTTTGACTTTTGATATGAATTCATCCGAAAGATAATCCCAATGAGGAATGACGTCGAGCATATAATGGCTCGAAAGACCAAAAACGGCGGCTAAAAAATAATTTTGAGTCGTCGCCCCCAAAAGGCCGGAGACAATAATATGTGAGGCTAAAATCATTTGATAATAACCATTATTTTATGCTAATTTTAACGCATGGGCAAGTTTTATATAACAACATCAATACCTTATGTGAATGCCGCGCCGCATGTCGGCCATGCGTTGGAGCTTATCCAAGCCGATGTTTTGGCGCGCTACTATCGCCATAAGGGCGACGATGTTTTCTTTTTAACCGGCGCCGATGAGCATGGGGTTAAAATCGTCCGTGCCGCTGAAGCGGCCGGTAAACCGCCCCGGGATTTTACAAACAGCATCGCTAAAAGATTTAAAGATCTTAAAAAAGTTCTTAATTTGTCGTGGGATGATTTTATACGCACTTCCGACAAAAAAAAACATTGGCCGGGCGCCCAAAAATTGTGGCTTAAGTTATATGATGCCGGAAAATTATACAAGAAATCTTATAAAGGGCTTTATTGCGTAGGGCATGAAGCGTTCATCACCGAAAAAGATTTAGTTAAAGGCAAATGCCGCGATCACCATAAAGAACCCGAAATTATCGAGGAGGAGAACTGGTTTTTTAAGCTGTCTGATTATACAAAAGAAATCAAGGCAAGAATTGAGAGAGGCAAGTTGCGAATTGCGCCGGAGAGCCGCAGAAATGAAATTTTAGCGCTTTTGAAAGAGGGGCTTGAAGACATAAGTTTTTCCCGGCCACGCGAAGATTTGAGCTGGGGTATTCCGGTCCCGAACGATCCAAAACACACAATATATGTTTGGTGCGACGCCCTGTCCAATTACATAACAGCATTAGGTTACGGCCAAGAAGATAATTCAAAATTCGCCAAATATTGGCCGGCCGACACTCATGTTATCGGCAAAGATATTTTAAGATTTCATGCCGCCATCTGGCCAGGCATGCTTTTAGCGGCCAAACTGCCGCTGCCCAAAACAATTTTTGTCCACGGATTCATAACGGCGGGCGGCAAGAAGATGTCTAAAACCATCGGTAATGTTGTTGACCCGCTTGAAGTTGTTAAAAAATACGGCACCGACGCCTTAAGGTATTATTTGCTTCGTGAAATTCCATCAGGAGAAGACGGCGATTTTACTTATGAAAAATTTGAGGAAAGATATAACGCTGATTTAGCCAAGGGGTTGGGCAATTTGGTTGCCAGAGTCTTGACTCTGGCTCAAAAAAATAAAATTAAGGCAATTAAAAATAAAGTTTTTGATACAAATATAAATAAGATAGAAAAACAGATGGGGAAATTGATAAAAGAATTTAAGTTTAATGACGCCCTAAGCGTTCTTTGGCGGCTTATTGCCTCGGGGGATAAATATATTGATGAAAACAAGCCATGGGCATTAAAACCGGAATCAAAAGAATTCAAAGAAATTATCGGTTCGCTTCTATTTTTGATTTCCAATATCGGAACATTGCTTTATCCATTTATGCCGGGAACTTCGGAAAAAATATCCGGACAGCTTAAAAACAGGAAAATTTCCATGTTATTCCCTCAAGTAAAATAAACGTAACGGCTATTATGCATAATACGGGAAAAATTGAAAAAAAGTGGCAGAAAATTTGGGAAAAATCAGGGATATACAAAGTTAAAGACAAGGTGAAGGGTAAAAAGAATTTTTATCACCTGGTGATGTTCCCGTATCCATCGGGCAATCTTCATATGGGGCATTGGTATAATTATGCGCCGGCCGACGTTTACGCGCGGCTTAAGAGAATGCAGGGTTTTAATGTTTTAAGCCCCGTTGGTTTTGACGCTTTCGGCCTTCCGGCTGAAAACGCCGCCATTAAGAATAAAATCCACCCGCGCGCCTGGACTTATAGAAATATTTCCGTAATGAGAAAACAGCTTAAATCAATGGGAGCGATTTTTGACTGGTCGAGAGAAGTTATTACCGCCGACCAGGATTATTATAAGTGGACCCAATGGATGTTTCTAAAAATGCATAAAGCCGGTTTGGCATACAAAAAGAAAGTTCTGGCAAATTGGTGTCCGAAAGATCAAGCGGTCTTGGCCAATGAGCAGGTTATTGACGGCCGTTGCTGGCGCCATCCGGACACATTGGTGATTCAAAAAGAGGTTGATCAATGGATGTTTAAAATTACGAATTATGCCGAAGATTTGATAAAAAATTTGGGAAAATTAGATTGGCCGGAACGCACCAAATTAATGCAAAAAAACTGGATAGGGAAATCAGAGGGAACAGTGGTAAAATTCTCAATTTTACTCGCTTCGCGAGATCTGGCAAAGCCAGGCAATTTTCAATTTTCAAAATATATAGAAGTTTTTACAACGCGGCCGGATACGCTTTTCGGGGCAACGTATATGGTTTTTTCTCCGGATCATCCTTTGGTTGAAGAAATGACCGTCAAGGAGCAAAAAGAAAAAATCCGCCGCTATGTCGCCGAAACCCATCTAAAAACCGAACTTGAAAGGACTAATTTAAAAAAAGAAAAGACGGGGATTTTCACCGGATCTTATGCCATAAACCCGGCGAACGGAAAGAAAATTCCGATTTGGATATCGGATTATGTTTTGATGACTTATGGTACCGGAGCTATCATGGCCGTACCGGCCCATGATGAGCGCGATTTTGAATTTGCCAAGAAATTTGACCAGCCAATTATAAAAGTAATAGAAGGCGGATTTTTAATCAATTCCGGCGAATTTACCGGCTTAGAATCGGCCGACGCAAGAAAAAAAGTTACCGAGTGGCTTAGAAACAGGGGACTTGGCGATTTTTCCACGCAATATAAAATGCGCGATTGGATTATTTCCCGCCAACGCTACTGGGGGACTCCGATTCCAATTATATATTGCGAGAAATGCGGAATCGTGCCGGTTCCGGATAACAATCTTCCCGTTAAGTTGCCGCCTCTTAAAAATTTCAATCCGTCAACTGACGGAGGAAAATCGCCCTTAGCCCGCGTGAAGAGCTTTGTGAATACCAGATGTCCGAAGTGCGAAGGCAAAGCCGCCAGAGAGACCGACACTATGGACACGTTCATTGATTCTTCCTGGTATTTCCTCCGTTACGCCGACCCGAAAAATAAAAAACAATTTGCGGATAGGCAAAAATTAAATTCTTGGTTGCCGGTAAATATGTATATTGGCGGCGCAGAACATGCGGTTTTACACCTGCTTTATTCAAGATTTTTTGTTAAAGCCATGAAAGACCTCGGATACTTGGAGTTTAACGAACCGTTCGCGGCCTTGCGCCATCAAGGAACTATTCTTGGCACTGATGGCCAAAAAATGTCCAAATCTAAAGGCAACGTGGTTGATCCCGATAATTTAGTTAAAGAATATGGCGCCGATGCGGTGAGAATGTATTTGTGTTTTATGGGAGAATACAGTCAGGGCGGACCCTGGAATCCAAAAGGCATCGCCGGCATCAAAAGATTCTTGGATGGGATATTTACTAAATTTTCAATTTTCAATTTTCAATTTTCAAATGTTGAAGACAAAGTCTTAAAAAGACTGCTACATCAAACAATCAAGAAAACAGGGGAGGATATTGAGAATTTCCGTTTTAATACGGCTATAAGCGCCTTGATGATTTTATGGAATAAATTAAAAAATCAAAATTTTGCAAAAGAAACCGCAGAAACATTCCTTAAACTCCTATCTCCATTTGCGCCGCATTTTACGGAAGAATTATGGAGCAAACTCGGGAATAAAAAATCAATCCATCTTGAACTGTGGCCAAAATACGAAGAGCGGCTGCTTGAAACCGAGGAATACGACCTGGTAATCCAGGTCAATGGGAAGATGCGAGACAAAATAAGAGTCTCAAAAAGGTTGGAACGTCCGGAAATTGAGAAATTGGCGATGGCCAGCGTTGCCGTAAAGAAATATATTGATGGAAAAAAAATCAAAAAAATAATCTTTGTTCCTAATCGTCTGATTAACATTGTAGTTTCTTAATAGTCTTTCATATCGTGTTTTTATTCCTTTTTACAGCCAAATATTTCTAAGTTTATAATATGCGCTATAGCGCGGATAATAAATTTTAATAAAACTATTTATGAGAACAAATAAAATAGGGAAGGACCTATTGAAATATTTGGCCTTGGGTGGACTGGTGACTGTAGCTATGTTTTCTCCCATAAACGGGCACAAAGTGGCCGAAGACCTTTTGAGGCATGTTAAGTACAAGCTGAAACAGCTTAAAAATAATGCTCATTATCTGAAAAAAAGAGGCCTTATTGAATTCATTAAAGAAAACAACGATGAAGTTGTGGTTAGAATTACGGATGGCGGAAGGAAGTATTTAAAGACTTTTGACATCGATGATATGGTCTTGAACAGGCCCGAACATTGGGATGGAAAGTGGCGGCTAGTGATTTTTGATGTGCCGGAAGAGCATAAAAAGGCACGCGACGCGCTAAGGAGAAAGTTAAAAGATCTTTGTTTTGTCCGGTTGCAAGACAGCGTGTGGGTGACTCCATATCCCTGCGACGATGAAATCAGGTTTTTGAGGGAGATTTTCAATATTCCATTCAACGTTGATGTTTTTACGATAAACGATTTGAAACATCACGAAATTAATCTGAAAAAACATTTCAAAATCACTTAAACCTGTCGACGAGTTTAAAATAAACGCTATAGCGCGGATAATAAACTTGTGGGGGAGGTAGTTTGAGAATTTAGCCATGGTAGCCATCTCCCAGTTAGGGAGATTCTCTATATCATAACCGCATTACGCTGGGCTGAAGAAAAAAATATTCTTGCGCGGAAAATTATTGGTGCCGGAACCTATTATCATATGGGGCCGAAAATCAGCGTTGTTTCAATCAAAGTTTTTATGCCCCAGCTTGAAGATTTGACGCTTCTCGCGCTCTTTCGGCAGGCAAGAAAATATGCCGCTTATAACAGGAAAGCGCATTGCCAAGAAATTTCAAAAGATTTTGAAATTAGTTAGGTAAATTTTGGATAAAAACAATAACAAAATTAAACAATCGGCAAAAATATAAAGATTATGATAATTTTTTATATGCCGGAGAAAGTATAATTTTCCAGTTGCCCATAAAGGGAGTTTTAAACTAAAAGAAATAGCCCATATTCACGCTGAAGGCGATAGAGTCGAAGAAATAGTACGACTCCATTGCTATGCCGTGATTGGTAAAAATTCGCCGATCATAGTAATTGAGCTGTCAGGGTAGAGTATATAAATACCGGGAACAAGCGGTTGATGTATATATGAGAAGATAACACCCGACATGAAAGAAATAGAAACAAGGGGCGGCAAAATTATTATGATCGCAACTGAAGGTGATAAAAAAATCAAATATATCGCGGATGGTCTGAAAATTTAACTCGATATCGGGGATTTTTTGCTTAAATAACGCTAATACCGCTATAGATTCTTAGAATCGATAGAGGTATTAGTGTTGGGGGAAAAACTGCCTCACGGCTGTGAGAGGGGAATTTTGCTTAGTTTTAGCCAAAAATCGATATTCAATTTGCTATAATAGATACGTGATCTGGTATCAGATCAAATGATTGGTTATCAGATCAAACAGCAGGCGTCATCAATATAAAACTGTTAAATAAATATACTTAATTTGTGAAGGAAATTTTACTGAAAAATCAAAACAAAAATCTTGAATATATTCCGCTCTCTGAAGCCGGGCATATTTTAGATACTTCGCGGGACTACATGAATGTTTTGGTCAGGCGCGGGAAACTTCGCGCGATAAAGCTCGGCCGCAATTGGCTTACCACAAGCGAGTGGCTGAATGAATATCAGAAATCGGTTGGCCGGCCGGCCGCAGGCGCCGAAATCCGACTTCATCCAAAATCAGACTTTGGGATTAAGGAGATTTCGAAAAATCTCGGCTCTTTTATTTCTTCTCACGAAATCCCGCTTTCCTCCCGCGAATTAAAATTCGAAGAAAAATCTAAAATTCTTGAAGCGGCCAGAGAACAATTCAAATCCGCCGATGTTTCTCAATTTCAAAAAATTTCCAAACAGCTGGGTATTTTAAAATCTTTAAAAAGTTGGTCGCATTTTAAATTTTCTCTGGCTTCCGGTTTGATTGTTATTTTACTGACGGTTTTTTTGGGAATGGCAAGCGGGTTTATTAATCCTCCAAATTTCAAGTTCCAAATTTCAAGTTCCAAATTCCAGGCCTCTATTTTTTCCGATGTTTTCAAGAATTTCTCAAGCGATCTGCCGGCCTTCTCTCAATGGCTGGCTTTGGGTTTAAATAAATCTGTTTCGCTTTTCAAATCAAAACCTCCTTCGGAGTTGGCTATTGAAACTTTAAAAACCGGTTCGTCAAAGATTATTAAAACCCAAGAAACTTTGCCAACCATCGACACCTTGACCGAAGCCGAGGCCTTAGATTCTTCTTCCCCTTCTGGAACTTTGGCGCAGGAGGGTAAGATCACCGGGACAGAAACTGGAATCGGCGCCGCCGGCGGATTTACGCTTCTTGAAAACCGCCTTTCCATTATTGAGGCCGGTTTAAAAGACCAGACCGATTTAATCAATTCCGAACTCTTCTTGCAGAGAAAAACCATTCTCGGCACTCTTGAGGCTCTTTTTGGCATTGCCAAATTTATTCCCTCCTACCCCGTTTCAACTATAGTTGTCCAAGGCCAGCCGGCCACTTTAACCGCCTACTCAATCGCTCCCCAAGTCCAATCCGGTTTTGATCGTCTCTCCGCGAGCTATCTAAATCTTTCAAACAACGCCGAGATCAATGGCAGTTTAACCGTTAAATCCGGCGCCAATCTCAATTCGCTTTCAGTTTCCGGAAACACAGGCCTGACCGGCAACGCCACCATCGGCGGCACTCTCGCTGTTACCGGCGACACCACTTTAAGTAATTTAACTTTAACCGGAACCGTCAATGCTTTAAACAGCCAGTTTAATTTGAACAGCGCTTCCACCACCAATTTAACAGTTTCGGGTACGGCCTGGATTAACAATGGAACTATCACTAACGCTTCAACAACTTACGCGACGCTACCGACATTTTGGGGGACCAACGGAACTATCGCCAACGCCTCAACGACTTATCTGACCGTGTCTTCGGGGTTGTTTTTCCCATCAGGGGTTGTCAACTCTTTAGGCAAGGTCGGCATCGCCACCACCACGATTCCAAGCGGCTTCGGATTTAACGTCGCCACTTCAACTTTTGTTTATGGAAATCAGTTTATTAGCGGCGGCTTGGGCGTCGGTTTAGCCACAACCACCAGCGGCGCAATCCAAACCAGCGGCGATGTTTTTGTCGGCCGGAATCTTTACGTTTCCGGCAGTGCCACCACCCTGGGCGCTTCTTCGGCCGACACTTTAACTATTAATTCTTCCATAAATTCCAATTTAATTCCTGATGTAAATGCATTTAGGGATTTGGGTTCCACCGCGAAATATTGGAATAACGCGTATGTTAATACTTTAACCGCCAACAACATTTCCGCGGCTTCCACCACCATCGGCGGCACCCAGTCGGAAACTTTCACTATAAATTCCGATAACCTTTCGGCAGATAGCCAAAACGCCACTCTGATTTTTTTCCGGGGCACAGTTGTTCCTAACGCTTTATTAACCTGGAACAGCGCCACCTCGTCAAAAAGATTTGAATTCAACCAAACCCTATACATCAACAACGGCTCGGCTTCAACCACCAATCCAACGCTGACGCTCCAAACCATCGCCAACCAAACCGCCAACGGGTTGCAGATTATTGATAATAATTCAAACAATATTTTTTCGGTCAATCCGGTGGGAAGCAACACTACGATGGTCAACGCTTCAACGACTTATTTGACTGTTTCAAACACCTTATTCGGCGGCAATCTTTTGGTCGGCAATGCCACCACCACGGGATTGACGGTTCAGGGAGGCTCAAGTTTCGGTAGCGCGGCTTTCAATGCCACTTCCACGATGAATGGATATAATTTCTGCACGGCGGGAAACGCGGTTTGCTCCGGCGCCGGGGTTGGGACGGTTGGGCAGATCCCTTATTACGCCGCCGGCGGAAATATTCTAACTCCGACCTCCACAATTTTTCTTTCAACCGCCGGCAATATCGGCATCGCTTCAACTTCTCCATCCGCCGTTCTTTCAGTCAATGTTTCCAACGCCACCGGGGTTACTCCGGCCTTAAACATCACCTCCGCCACCAGTTCACTTTTATTCGTGAGGAGTGATGGGAATGTGGGCATCGGGACGACGGCGCCGGGGGTAAAATTAGAAGTTATTGGGGATATCATATCAAAGGGGACAACTTGGACAAGCAGAACCCCCGCCGCCGATCTTGGATGGGAGTCAGTCACTTATGGCAACGGCTTGTTTGTGGCGGTCTCTTCTTCTGGCGTAGGTAACGGAGTAATGACCTCCCCTAACGGCATCACTTGGACAAGCAGAACCCCCGCCGCCGATCTTCAATGGAATTCAATCACTTATGGCAATGGCTTGTTTGTGGCTGTTGCCCGGTCAGGTACTGGGAACAGAGTAATGACCTCTCCCGACGGCATCACCTGGACAATCCGAACCAGCGTCGCCGATATTGCATGGGAGGAGGTCACTTATGGCAATGGCTTGTTTGTGGCGGTCTCTTCTTCTGGCGTAGGTAACGGAGTAATGACCTCTCCCGACGGCATCACCTGGACAATCCGAACCAGCGCCTCCGCTAGTGCGTGGATGTCAGTCACTTATGGCAATGGCTTGTTTGTGGCGGTTTCCCAGTCAGGCGTAACAAACGGAGTAATGACCTCTCCCGACGGCATCACCTGGACAAGCAGAACCACCCCCGCTATTACATGGGAGTCGGTCACCTATGGTAATGGGTTATTTGTGGCAGTGGCCTTGACAGGTAACGGAGTAATGACCTCCCCTAACGGCATCACTTGGACAAGCAGAACCCCCGCCGCCGATCTTCAATGGAATTCAATCACTTATGGCAATGGCTTGTTTGTGGCTGTTGCCCGGTCAGGTACTGGGAACAGAGTAATGACCTCTCCCGACGGCATCACCTGGACAATCCGAACCAGCGTCGCCGATATTGGATGGGATTCGGTCACTTATGGCAATGGCTTGTTTGTGGCGGTGGCCCAGTCAGGTACCGGAAACGGAGTAATGACTTCAGGCAAGCAGGATTATCAGGTGCTTGCTCACAATAATATCTATCAAGGTGGAATGTCTATTCTTTCCGGCAACGTCGGAATCGGGACTTCCACGGGTCTTTTCGCCGGAGTCACTATTGCAGGTTCAACATCTAATTCAACTTCAACGGCCAGCGCTTTAAGTGTCATCAATTCTGCTTCAACATCGTTATTCTTTGTAAGAAATGATGGCAATATCGGCATCGCTTCAACTTCTCCATCCGCCGTTCTTTCTGTAAATGTTTCCAACGCCACCGGAGTTACTTCGGCCTTAAACATCACCTCCGCCACTAGTTCGCTTTTGTTTGTGAGGAGTGATGGTAACGTCGGCATCGGGACCACCTCTCCCGGCTCTCTTTTCTCGGTCCATTCTTCCGGCAACGCGTATTTTGGCGGGGCTTTAACGGTTTCCGGAAATTCTCTCTTCGGCAACGCTTCTTCAACAAATTTAACAGGCACTAACTTCTGGTCAACAACTGGAACTATTACCAACGCTTCAACTACTCATCTATCAGTAGCAACTACCGCGAATTTCCCTGGTTCGGGCATTTGGAATTCGAGCGGCAACGTCGGCATCGGGACGACGGCGCCCTTGGCTTTACTCCATGTTTTGTATACAGGCGTTGGAACCGGGAAGGGTGTTCGAATTACAAATCTCTCCAATCCACAATCATGGGAATTGATGACCGGTATTATTGGGACAGAGAATACTGCGTTCTCGATAGCAAATATCACTGACGGAACAGCACCGTTTGTTATCCAACCCGCCGGCAACGTCGGCATCGGGACGACGGGACCAGTGAACAAATTAGATATCAGTGGCGCAATGGCAATCGGAAGCTATGCGGGAGTGAACACGGGACCAAGTAACGGGTTAATAGTAAGCGGCAACGTCGGCATCGGGACGACGACGCCGAATAATCTTTTGACTCTCGCGGCGGCAACAACTCCCGCCTTGGGCTTTACAACAAATGCCGGACTTTCGGGATGGACTATTGGTATAGATACCACCGACGCTAACAAATTCAAAATCGCCTCTTCAACCGCAGTTGGGACGAACACGCGCCTGACAATTAACGGAAGCGGCAACGTCGGCATCGGGACGACTTCTCCCGGCTCGCTGTTTTCGGTTAATTCCACGGGCAATGTTTACTTCGGCGGAGCACTCACTGTTTCCGGAAATTCTTTACTTACCAACGCCTCCACCACCTATCTGACAGTCGGCACGGGTTCCTGGCTCGGCAACGCCACCACCACCGGACTCACTGTTAACGGCGGTTCATTACTCGGTTCGCTTTCAGCGACTAACGCCACCTTCACCACAGCCACCACCTCGGCTTTAAGCGTCACCGGCGGAGCTTTGATAAATTCTTTAGGACTTACTAACGCTTTAACTGTTGCGAATGGAGGAACAGGCGCGACAACACTTACCGGTCTTCTTCAAGGCAATGGCACTTCGGTCATCACCGCGGTTACCGGCACCGCCGGCCAAATTCCTTACTACAACGGCGCCAACACTTTACTGGCTACTTCGACGGTATTTCTGGCAACCAGCGGCAACGTGGGGATTGGGACGACGACGGGGTCGCAAAGTCCTTTGACGGTTGTTGCGCCAAGCCAAACATTTAATGCAAATCATTTCGGCAACTTGTCGGTTTTGTCCAATGACAGCGGAGCCGCGGATAAAGGCGGCTCAATTACTCTTGGCGGAAGATATAATTCAGCCAATTCCGCTTCGTTTGGTGTGATAAAAGCCGCCAGTGAAGGAACGGGCGACAATACCGCAGGATATCTTTCTTTTCTAACTCCGTCAGCCGATTTATACCCGTCAGAGAGAATGAGAATCACAAGCACCGGCAACGTCGGCATCGGGACGACGACGCCGCAAAGTTTATTGAACGTATTCGGTGGAGATATCACATTCGCAGGTGATTCTACTCAAAAGCAATTGATATTTAAAAGGACAGATAGCACAACAGCTCCTCACGCTAAAATAGCATTTACGGATAATAATAATACCCAGTATTGGAATTTTGGGACAAATATTACTGTCGGACCTGGGTTTGAAATAAACCAAGGAGCAGGGGCGGGCACTAATAAATTCAACATATACACAAGCGGAGCGATACAAATGCCTTTTTACGGGGCGGGAACGGCAACATTTGATGCCTCTGGGAACATAACTTCCGTATCCGATGAACGGTTAAAAGATATTCAAGGAAATTTTAAAGCGGGTCTTCCGGAAATACTCCAAATCAATCCTATAATCTATAAGTGGAATAAAGAATCCGGGCTTGAAACAGAAAGTATCTATGCGGGATTTTCAGCGCAAAATGTAATGAAATACATCCCGGAAGCGGTAGGGAAAGACAAGCGAGGATATTATACTTTCGCCGACAGGCCGGTGACGGCGGCTTTGGTTAATGCCATCAAGGAATTGGCCAGCACTACCGTTTCTTTGCAAAATCAGCTTAACGCTTTGAATCAGTCCCTGATCCAGGCCACTTCAACTTTGCAGGCAAGCCAGGGGACGATTAATTTAACAACCCTAAACAACGACCTCAATCTCAACGGCTTTTCCATATTAAACGTTAAAAGCATCGTCTCCGCGAGCGGTTTGTGGAGGATTGACGAAGGAGGAAATATTATCGCGCAAAGCGTTAATACCCAGTCGCTTACCGTCGGCGGCGGAACCGCGAGCGGGGTTACCGTATACGACAGGGAAACCACCGCCCCAAAGTGCATATATATAGAAGGGGGAGTGATAAAGACCTCGGACGGGGCGTGCGGGGCAACCCAGAATCCGGGGACCGCAGCGGTAATTATTACCGCGAGCAGTCCGGTTTCTGCGGCGGTTTCAACATCAACGCCGATTATTATCGCAACCACTACGCCGACCGCCGCAGTTCCAACCGCCACCACGACCCCAACCGCGCCGGCTTTGACGACGGCAACGACTACGCCGGTTTTAATCGCTACCACCACGCCAATTATTGCGCTTGCTCCGGGACCTGTTATAGTTTCTACGACGACAATACCAATAGCGACGACAACGCCTTAAACTGTTAAATTCTAAACACTAAATTCTAAATACTAAACAAATCACAATGATTCAAATTTTAAATAACAAACGATATGATTTAGAAGAAAGATGTTTTAATTTCGCTAAAAGGATAAACGAATATATAAGAAAATTACCAAAAGATATTCCTAATATTGAAAATGGCAGACAGCTTGTTCGTTCGGCCGGATCAGTAGGAGCTAATTATATTGAAGCCAATGAATCGTTAAGTAAAAAAGATTTTATTATGCGAGTGAAAATTGCTAAAAAAGAGGCCAAAGAAACTAAGTTTTGGTTATCATTAGCTGTCCCCTCATTAGAAAATCAAAGAGAAAAAGAGGCTTTAATTCAAGAGGTAATCGAGATTATGAAAATAATGGGTTCAATTTTAGAAAAATCAAAATGATTTTTAGTAATTTAAGATTTAAAATTTATTTAGAATTTAGAAATTATTATTTATAATTTAAGGAAAATATGGATATAAACATTAGAAAAACAGAAGAAAGAGAAAAATTTCAAGACGCCAGACCAAGGATTCAAGAGGTGGCGGTTCGCGTCGGTCTATCGAAAGCGCTTTTTTATTGGCAAGCCATCAGCCGCTGGGCGCTGATTCTTCTGGCGGCTTTGGCGCCGATTTTCTTTTTGCCTTTCACTAACTTGCCCGTTGCCGTTCATAAAGAACTTTTGATTTTTATTCTTATTTTAGCCGCTTTCTTTGCGCTCTTGGGCCGGATTTTAATTGAAGGCCGGATGCGCTATCCGGGCCATCTTTTAATGACGGCGCTTTTATTTTTGATCTTGGCTTGGGGCGTCTCGGCATTTTTTTCAGTTAACCAGATAGGGAGTTTAATAGGTTCTTGGGCGACGCCGGACAGCTTTTTCGCGATGCTTTTATTCGCCATTTTGACGCTTTCCATCGTGATGACCTTTGGCCGGCGGGACATTGTTATTTCTCTTTTGGCGTTCCTGGCGTCGCTTTCGGTTTTGGGATTATTTGAACTGTCCCAGCTTCTTAAAATATTTATTCTGCCGTTTGGTTTCGCAAAAAATATAGGCTTTAACCCGATTGGTTCGGTTAATGACGTCGGCGTGCTTTTGGCTTTTGGTTTGGTTATCGTCTCGGGGCTGATGTCCAGTTTTGAAATCTCAAAATTTTTAAAGAGATTTTTGTTATTTTCAGTTTTTATTTTTATCTTAAATCTTATTATTATTGATTTTTGGGCGATTTGGGCCGGCCTCTCTCTGGCAATGGTTCTTATGATTAGTTTTTTGTCAGCGAGGCTCTCAAAGTCCGACCGAAGTCCTATATCTAGGGGTCTCGATGCCGGACTTCAAGAAACGTCGGATTTTGAGAATTATCAAGGGCTTCAACTTGCCTATTTCCAGAAGGCCTGGCTGCCCTCAATTATTTTTTTGATTGCCTTGTTTTTGCTTTTCATTCCCTCGCCTTTTTCAAAATTCGTTCAGACGCCGATTGAAATTTCTCCGAGTTTTAGCTCCACCTTAAGCATCGCGCTTGCCAATCTGAAGGCCGGCCATTATCTTTTAGGTTCGGGTCCCAACACCTTCGGCTATATCTTTAATCTTTACAAGCCCGGCGGGATTAACCAGACGATTTTCTGGTCAACGGTTTTTAACAGCGGCGCTGGGGCGATGGCAACTTTGGCCGGCACGGTTGGTATTTTTGGCATTCTCTCTCTTTTGTTTTTGATCGCCGCTTTTATTTGGACCGGCATTTCATTGATTCCGAGAATCGAGGAATCCGCCGAAGGCGGAGGGAAGATTCTCGGAATCAATAAGTCAGTTTCTCAGACGATTTTTATCGCCGTAATTTTTATGTTCGCGATGTGGTTTTTGTATGTTGTAAATATTACTCTTATGGCCTTCACTTTCTGGGGGATGGGCTTGTTTTTAGCGGCATCACTATTGATTCCGAGAACCAATAGCAAAATCAATAGCAAAGAAATCCGCATTTTCACATCGGCTCCGAAAACTTTTATTTTTTCTCTGCTTATCGTCGCGCTTATGACCGGCGCGGTTATAGGAATTTATTTTGAAGCCGATCGTTATATCGCCGAGATTTATTTCGCAAAAGCGGATTATGCTTCGGCCATCCGGTTCTGGCAATATGACGAACGGTATTTCCAAAGTTTGTCGCAAGCCGTCTTTTCTCAATTAAATGATTTGCTGGCGAAAAAGGACTTGCCGCAGGAAACTTTAAGAGCCCAGTTTCAGAATATCAGCGCCAACGCTGTTTCGGCGGCGCGCCAGGCGCAAAACCTTAATCCTCAAAATTCTTTCAACAGCGTTTTATTGGGCAGTATTTATGAGAATTTGATTCCGTTCATAGCCGACGCTTCCGGTTTCGCGCTTTCCGCTTACGGCGGCGCCGTGTCTTTGGATCCGCAAAACCCTTCAAATTATCTGGCGCTAGCCAGAGTTGAAATTTCAAAAAACGAACTTGACAAAGCTGTTTTCAATCTTGAAAAATCGCTGAAACTGAAAAATGATTACGCGCCGGCCCGCTTTTTACTGGTTCAGGTTTTTGACCGGCAGGGAAAATTGGCCGATGCCGTAAAGAAAGCCGAAGAATTGGTAACGCTCAATAATACCGATGTTGGCGCCCTGTTTCAGTTGGGATTTCTGTATTATAAGAACAGCCAATTCAATGAATCGCGGCAGGTATTTGAAAGAACGGTTCAACTTTCGCCGAATTATTCAAACGCCCGATATTTTTTGGGGCTGATTTATGACAGAAATGGAGACAAAACCTCGGCCATTTCCCAATTTGTCCAAATTGAAAGCTTGAATCCCGATAACAACGAAATAAAACTGATTCTCAAAAATCTCAAAATTAATAAACCGGCTCTCTTTGGCATTGCTCCGCCGGCTCCGCAAAACAGGGCCGAGGCGCCGGTTTCCGAAACTAAACCTCCAGTTCAAAAATTAAAAAAGTGAAAATTACTATATCTCAACAGAACAAAAGACTATCGGTAGTTTTTAAGGATGGAAAGGTTGTTGGTAAATACACTATTGACAAAGCGGAAGAACTTTTGGTATGTATTGACAAGTTGATCAGAAAACATCAAACTGTAAAAATCAGTAGTTGGAGAAATGTCAAATTAGAATTCCACGACACCGGCTTCTTGACAGAGCGAGTGGCGGTGGCTATTATGTTAGGACTTTCATTTTAGAGAAACCAGGGAATTGATGAGAGGTTGCAGGTTTTCATACTAAAAGTGAATATCTTATTTTTGTAAAATCTTAAAGTGAAAAACAAAACCCGAAGCGAGGCGGGAGTTTTTCTTGTGTTTATGTTCAATGTTTAAAGAAACAAAGAATTTCGCGAAACAAAAGATAAAATGGGTTGACATGCCGAATTTTATGGCGATGCAGCTTAATTCTTATGAGTGGTTTTTGAAGGCCGGACTTAAAGAATTATTTGAAGAAATGTCGCCGATTTCCGACTACACCGGAAAGGAACTTGACTTGTATTTTCATAATTATTATTTTGACGAACCGAAGTTTGACGAACTTAAGGCAAAACAAAACAGCCTTTCTTACGAGGCGCCGTTGCGGGTAAGGTTGGAACTGGTCAATAAAAGAACCAAGAAATCCAAAGAGCAGGAAATTTATTTAGGAGATTTCCCCTTAATGACAGATCGGGGGACTTTTATTGTCAACGGCGTGGAGAGAGTGGTGGTTAGCCAATTAATCCGCTCGCCCGGTGTTTTCTTCACGGCATTATTGCATAGAAATAGAAAACTTTTTGGCGCCAAAGTGATACCCAATCGCGGCGCTTGGCTTGAATTTGAGACCGATTCCAACGGAGTGATCAGTGTTAAAATTGACAGGAAGCGTAAGACGCCGGTAACGGCGCTATTAAGGGTTTTTGCTTCAAAATCCGGAAATGGCGACGCAAACGAAGATATTTTAAAGTTATTCAAAGATGTTGATACCGGCGATATTAAATACATAGAAACGACTTTAAAAAAAGATCTGTCAAAAAATGCCGCCGAAGGTTTTGTTGAAATTTATAAGCATTTGAGGCCCGGCGATCCGGCGACCGCCGATAATGCCAAGCAATTAGTGGAAGGCATATTTTTCAGAACCGATCGTTACAATTTGGCAAAAGTCGGCCGTTTTAAAATGAATCAAAGGCTTAAAAACCAAGTTCAAAGTTCTGACTATAAAAAAGAGGAAATGCTTTTGAGTTTTAGGGACTTGGTTGGCGTTGTTTCCGAAATCATTCGCTTAAATAATACCGAAGACGCCGTTCCTGACGATATTGATCACTTGGGCAATAGAAGAGTGCGCTCCTTAGGGGAACTTTTGCAAACAAAAATCCGGATCGGCTTGGCAAAGATGGACCGTATTATCCGCGATCGGATGAGCACCTACGATATTAATACGTTAACGCCGGCCCAACTTATCAATACCCGGCCGCTGACAGCGGCCGTTAAGGATTTTTTCACTTTTTCCCAGCTGGCCCAATTTATGGATCAAGTTAATCCTCTGGCAGAACTTGAGCACAAGCGTCGGATTTCGGCTATGGGTCCCGGCGGGTTAACCCGGGAGAGGGCCGGTTTTGAGGTCCGCGATGTTCACACTTCTCATTATGGCCGTATTTGCCCGATTGAAACGCCGGAAGGTCCGAATATCGGATTGGTGCTTCATTTAGCTTCTTACGCCCGGGTAAATGAGTTGGGTTTTATTGAAACGCCTTATTCAAAAGTTAAAAATTATAAAATCACCGGCGAAATTGAATGGCTCAATGCTTTTGACGAAGAAAAATATGTTATTGCCCAGGGAGGCACCGAGTACGATAAGGATAATAAAATTACGGAATCTATTGTTGAAGTAAGAATTTTGGGCAAGCCCCAGATGGTTAGGCGCGAGGAAGTTCAATATATTGATGTCAGCCCGCAGCAAATTTTTTCCGTTGCCACCAGCTTAATTCCATTTTTAGAACATGATGATGCCACGCGGGCTCTGATGGGTTCCAATATGCAGCGCCAGGCCGTTTCTTGCGTCAAACCGCAAGCTCCATTGGTTGGCACAGGGATAGAAGAGAGGGCGGCAATGGATTCCGGGCAGGTAATCACAGCCATCGAGGACGGCGTTGCGACTGCTGTTGATGCGGAGCATGTCATAGTAGAAAATCAAAAATCTGGACAAAGAATTTATCAGCTGAATAATTTTCTGCGGTCTAACCAATATACTTCAATAAGCCAGCAGCCGCTGGTTGAAAAAGGCGACAAAGTGAAAAGAGGGCAAGTGTTAGCCGATGGCTCTGCCACCCAAAATGGCAATTTGGCGCTTGGTCAAAATCTGCTTGTGGCTTTTCTTTCTTGGAACGGCGCTAATTTTGAAGATGCCATAATAATTTCCGAACGCCTGGTTATAGACGACCGCTTCACTTCAATTCATATTGAAGACTATTCAATCGATGTTCGAGACACTAAACTCGGCCCGGAAATCACCACTCCCGACATTCCCAACGTTTCTGAAGAAAAATTAAAAAATCTTGACGAAGAAGGAATCATCAGAGTCGGCGCCGAGGTGACTAGCGGCGATATTTTAGTCGGTAAAATTTCTCCTAAAGGCGAAGCCGATCTGACTTCCGAGGAAAGATTGCTTCAGGCAATTTTTGGTGAGAAAGCTCGCGATGTCAAAGACACGTCGCTTTTATTGTCTCATGGCAAAAGAGGCCGCGTTATCGGCATTAAGATTTTTTCCCGCGACCAAGGCGACAAGCTTGAACCCGGGGTTCTTAAAAAGGTTCAGGTTGAAGTGGCTCAACTTAGAAAAGTTCAAGTCGGCGACAAACTGGCCGGTCGCCATGGAAATAAAGGCGTAATTTCAAAAATTCTGGCCGAAGAGGATATGCCGTATCTTTCCGATGGCACGCCGGTTGATATAATTTTAAATCCGTTAGGCGTGGCTTCAAGGATGAATATAGGCCAGATTTTAGAAACTCATTTGGGTTGGGCCGCTTCCAAGCTCGGCTATCGCGCCATAACCCCGGCGCTTGACGGTGCGACAGAAGAGGATATTAAAACCGAGCTTGCAAAAGCCGGCCTGCCGGAAAGCGGAAAAGTTATTCTTTATGACGGCCAAACCGGCGAGCCGTTCAACGACAAAATCACTGTCGGCATAACTTATATAATGAAGCTTCATCATTTGGTGGAAGACAAAATTCACATGCGGTCGGTCGGACCTTATTCACTAATCACCCAGCAGCCGTTGGGCGGCAAAGCCCAGTTCGGCGGCCAAAGATTTGGCGAAATGGAGGTTTGGGCGCTTGAAGGCTATGGCGCGGCCCACACCCTTCAGGAAATGATTACCATTAAGTCTGATGATGTAGTCGGCCGGGCGGCGGCTTTTGACGCCATTATTCGCGGAGAAGAGATCAAAAAGCCCAGCTTGCCGGCTTCTTTCAACGTTTTGGTTAGCGAATTAAAATCGCTCGGACTTAATGTGGAATTAGTAGAATCCTCCTACGCTCCGCAGGAAATTAAAAAAGTTAGGATAAGAACGTAAATATAGGTGTCCGACACCTTTAAAGGTGTCGGACACCTATATTTCACAAAAATAACTATGAACACATTCGACTCCATAAAATTAAGCATTGCTTCGCCTGATGATATTTTGAAAAATTCTCACGGCGAGGTTACCAAACCGGAGACTATTAATTATCGGACTCAAAAACCGGAAAAAGACGGCTTATTTGATGAACGCATTTTTGGTCCGGTCAAAGACTGGGAATGCTATTGCGGCAAGTACCGCCGTATTCGTTACAAGGGCGTTATTTGCGACAAGTGCGGCGTTGAAGTGACGCGGGCTATTGTTAGGCGCGAAAGGATGGGCCACATAAAACTGGCCGTTCCGGTTGCCCATATTTGGTTTCTGCGGAGCATACCCTCCAAGATCGGTTTAATGCTCGATGTGACGTCGAGCGCTTTAGAGAGAGTGATTTATTGCGTCGCCTATATCGTGACGTCGGTTGATGAAAAAGCCAAAGAAGAAGCGCTTCAGGAAATCGGCAGGGAATATAAACAAAAATCCAAAGTTTCCACAGCTAAAACCGATTTGGAAACCTTGGACAAAGCAAGGGACAAGGCAAGAGAGGAACTCAAAAGTTTACATAAGTATCAGATTTTAGGAGAATCCGAGTTTCACGAGCTGTCGCTGAAGTATGGCAATGTTTTTGAAGCCGGAATCGGCAGTGAAGCGGTAAAAAAAATACTTGAAGAAATTAACTTGGCGGAACTGGCCGGCAAACTTTCAGAAGAGGAAAAAACCGCGCCGCTGTCAACGCGAAAAAAAGTTTTAAAGAGGTTGAAACTGACCCAGAGCTTTCTTAAAACCGGGGCAAGGCCGGAGTGGATGTTTCTTTCAATTCTTCCGGTTTTGCCTCCGGATCTGCGGCCGATGGTGCCGCTTGACGGCGGCCGGTTTGCCACATCGGATTTAAACGATTTATATCGCCGGGTTATCAACCGCAATAACCGTCTTAAAAAACTGTTGGAATTCAGCGCGCCGGAAGTAATCGTCAGAAATGAAAAGAGAATGCTTCAGGAAGCGGTTGACGCGCTGATTGATAATTCGGCCCGCCACGCCCAAAATCAGGCGGCGGCCTTGGCTTCTCAAAAAAGACCGCTTCGCTCGCTCGCTGATATGCTTAAAGGCAAACAAGGCAGATTCAGACAAAATCTTTTAGGCAAAAGAGTTGATTATTCCGGCCGTTCGGTTATTGTTGTCGGCCCCAATTTAAAACTTGACGAGTGCGGCTTGCCGAAACAAATGGCCTTGGAATTGTTCAAGCCTTTTGTGATTAATAAAATTATTGAGAGGGAACTCGCCCACAATATTAAAGGCGCTAATCGTCTCATTGAAGAAGGCATTGATGAAGTCTGGGCAATTTTGGAGGAGGTGATTCAGAATAAATATGTTCTGCTCAATCGCGCCCCGACGCTTCATCGGTTGGGCATTCAAGCGTTCAAGCCAATCTTAGTCGAGGGCCTTGCCATCAGAATTCACCCGATGGTTTGCGCCGCTTTTAACGCTGATTTTGACGGCGACCAGATGGCGGTTCATCTGCCTTTGTCGAAAGAAGCCCAAAAGGAAGCAAAAGAAATCATGCTTTCGTCCAAAAACTTGCTTAAACCGGCAACCGGCGAATCAATCGTGGTGCCTACCCAAGACAGTATTTTGGGGGTTTATTATCTTTCTATTATTAAAGATGGCCTCAAAGGCGAAGGCAAAATTTTTTCAGATGAGCGAGACGCGGTTTTAGCTTATCAATTCAACGAAATTGATTTACAGGCAAAAATAAAAGTCCGCGTCGGCAAAAACGGCCCTGAATTGGTCGAAACTTCGGTTGGCCGCGTTTTACTAAACCAGACATTGCCTGAAAATTTTGAATTTATCAATAAAGAACTTAAATCAAGAGACATAAAAACCTTAGTTGGACAGATTTTCACAACTTATGGCATAGATGAAACCGCAAAAATTTTAGATGAAATCAAAAAAACCGGTTTTGAATACGCGACTAAATCCGGTATTTCCTGGGGGATGGATGATTTGAAGACGCCGCGAGAAAAAAAACAAATAATAGAAGAAGCCAAAAAGCAAATTGACAGAGTGGAGAAGTATTACGAAAGAGGCCTTTTAACGATTGAAGAAAAAAGAGACCAGGTCATAGAAATTTGGAAAGGCGCCATTGATAAAATTGAGCAACTGGTACCGGCTTCATTTGATTCCAACAATCCGGTTTTTGCCATTATTAATTCAAGAGCGCGAGGTTCTTGGAAACAAATAACCCAGATGGTTGGCCTTAAGGGATTGGTACAGAGCCCGACCGGCGACATCATAGATCTCCCGATTATTTCCTCATTCAAAGAAGGATTCAATGTTTTAGAGTATTTTATTTCAACTCACGGCGCCCGCAAAGGTTCGGCTGACACCGCACTCCGGACCGCTTCAGCCGGTTATTTAACGCGGCGTTTGGTTGATGTCAGTCAAGACGTGGTTGTTACCGAAGCGGATTGCGGCGAAAGCGAAGGATTTTTGATGGAAAGAAAAGACGGCGACGAATTCGGCGTGGATTTGGGAGTAAAAATTTTTGGCCGTACGGCGGCGAAAGATATTAAAAACAGCGATGGTAAAATTATTTTTAAAGCCGGCGGCATTATTGATAGAAATATCGGCGAACTGATTGATATAGAAAAAATTCCGGAAGTGGCGGTGCGCTCGCCGATTACTTGCAAGACCAAGTTTGGAATCTGCCAAAAATGCTATGGCTATGATTTAGGCAACAATCAACCGATCGAAATAGGGTCGGCAGTGGGTATTATCGCCGCCCAAGCCATTGGCGAGCCCGGAACCCAGTTAACCATGAGAACTTTTCACACCGGCGGCGTGGCTTCGGCGGCTGATATCACTGAAGGTTTGCCGCGAGTGCAGGAAGTTTTTGAGGCGCGGACTCCCAAAAGCAAAGCCGTGATTTCAGAAGTTGACGGCAAGATCGTTGATATAATTGACAATGGCAAGCAAAAAATTATTAAAATTATCATCGATGGCGAGAAAGAGCCTGTTGAATATAGCGTGTCGGACGGCAATACTTTATGGATAGATAAGGGCGACTTAGTAGTGAAAGGGCAGCAATTATCCGAAGGCAATTTAGATCTGAAAGAGTTATTTTCCGTTTCCGGGGCGCAGGTGGTAGCAGACTATATTTTAAATGAAGTTCAAAAAGTTTATGTTACCAATGGTTCCGAAATAAATGCCAAGCATATTGAAATAGTCATTCGCCAGATGTTTGGAAGAATTCGGATTAAAGAAACGGGCGACACCAAATTTACTCCCGGCGACATTATTGAAAAAGTTATTTTTGCCGAAGAAAATAATAGAATTAAAAACATAGGCGGCAAGACGGCAACCGCCACCCAGCTTTTAATGGGTATTACAAAAGTGGCCTTGACGACCGAGAGTTGGCTTTCGGCGGCTTCTTTCCAGGAAACGGCGAAAGTTTTGATCAATGCGGCTGTTGAAGGAAAGTCTGATAAATTATTTGGGTTCAAAGAAAATGTTATCTTGGGCCGCTTAATTCCGGCCGGAACGGGATATAGAAAGCGTATGTAAAAGACCGCGCAGGTTGACAAAAGTTTGTTGCGGGTATATACATTTATAAAAGCAGTTGTTTGAAAAATTAAAATCCACCAAATAAATTTAATTGATTCTTTAAAGTTGTCACTATCTATTTTTTACCAGAGAATTTGATCCTGGTTCAGGATGAACGCTGGCGGTGTGGATAAGGCATGCAAGTCGAGCGAGCCGTTTTCGCAAGAAGACGGCTAGCGGCGAACGAGTTAGTAATACGTAGGAACTTACCCCGAAGACGGGAATAACCCCGCGAAAGCGGAGCTAATACCCGATGGTATGGAGGTTTAAATCTTCATTAAAGGCGCGCAAGCGCCGCTTTGGGAGAGGCCTGCGGGCTATCAGCTAGTTGGTGAGGTAATGGCTCACCAAGGCGATGACGGCTAGGGGGCGTGAGAGCGCGTTCCCCAACGTAAGGGACTGAGACACGGCCCTAACTCCTACGGGAGGCAGCAGTCGAGAATATTTCGCAATGGGGGAAACCCTGACGAAGCGACACCGCGTGAAGGAAGAAGGCCCTCGGGTTGTAAACTTCTTTTGTGGGGGAAGAAGCCGCAAGGCTGACGGTACCCCAAGAATAAGGACCTGCTAACTACGTGCCAGCAGCAGCGGTAATACGTAGGGTCCAAGTGTTATCCGGATTTATTGGGCGTAAAGAGTTCAAAGGGGGTTATGTTAGTCCGATGTTAAAGCTCGCAACTCAATTGCGAAAATGCATTGGATACGGCATAACTTGAGGAAATCAGAGGCAAGTAGAACGGCCGGTGTAGGGGTGAAATCCGTTGATATCGGCCGGAAT
>ERZ1292644.15-Hain-H14-01um-R2-15-length-93986-cov-37_pt1 | contig 93986 bp, 157 predicted proteins | sample MGYA00564402_ERZ1292644 | MGnify/ENA primary metagenome ERZ1292644 (study PRJEB36523, sample SAMEA6512644) | groundwater metagenome | collected 2019-01-09 | study: AquaDiva: Metagenomics assemblies of 32 groundwater samples
GTTCATCCTAATTCGCCTCCCTCGGCGCAGATCAACTGCTCGAGGTCACCGAGCGAGTGTGGTCCGTGGCGAATATCGCGCACGAGCTTGCCCTCACGGATGAAACGCTCGCGCTGGCTGCAGTTCGCCCGCCAGTCCTGGCGCACGGCGTTTTCTTTGAGCGACTTGGTGCGCTTGATCTTGCTCCTCGCTCGACGCTCGTAGATGTTCTCGAGGCATTGCTCATATGAGGTATCGAGGTAGGCGAAGATGACCCGGGCGCCGGGCACGAGCCCTCGCACGAGGTCCCAGACGACGTTCGACTTGCCCACGGTGAGCCCCTGCGTCACGATTACGTCGGCGCGCTTGGCGCACTGCGCGAGCACGTCGGCGAAGAGCCTGTTCTTCACGTCGCCGCTGCTACCGTGTTCAAGCCCCGTGTTGTAGCGTCCGGCGACACACACGTTGCCCTTGACGTAGGCGTAGGGCCCCTCGCGCCCGGTGAGCGGGGGCGACATCTCCGCGCTAGGTACCGGCTCGAGGCCGTGCGCACCGATGAGGCGCTGCGTGACGTAGGTTTTGCCTGAACCGCTTGTGCCACAAATTATTATAAATGTTGTCACAAAACCCCCCACTCCTCGCTGAGCAGGTACTTACAGAATGCCTCGTTTCGTAGCGCCACCGATCCTCGCACCCGTCGCAACAGGTCAATCGCTTCGCGCCCCGTCAGGCTCAGCCGCCGCGCGACCACAACCGCGGCCACTAGCGGCGACCTGTCGTGTGCGCTAATGCAATGCACGAGCACGTCACTGCCTTGGCCGAGAGCGTGCTCGACGTACGTGACGGCCTTGCGCAGCGCGGCCACGTCAACGTATTGCGCATCAGGCAGCGGCACCTGGTAATAGCGGACGCCCGCAGCCTGGACTAGGTCAGGATCGCCTCGCTGCAGCATACAGACGACGGTACTGATCCCCAGCTCCCGCAGTTCCTGCAACTTGTTAGGGCGCTTGTGAAACTGCCCGCGAACAAAAAGGCCAGGCATCACCTCGTAAACCTTCATCGTGCTCTCCTTACGCAATCCTGATCGACGCCCGCGAAACGCTAGGCGGGACCAAGGGAACGTATAGCTGCTTGTTGATGCCGGGCGGCTGAAGTGTTTTACAATTCGGCAACCGCAGCCAGCTCCACTCTACGAGAAAAAGACTTATGTTCACCAAACTTGAAAGTGCATAAAAGCCCATATTTTTACCTTCTCACCGGATGCTCAAAGTTCCCGCTTGCTAACGTTTTATGCCAGTCAAAAAGTAAATCACTCCACACGTATCCTCGATAGGTCTTGAGTTCCTTGCGCACGCCCGGCCAGCCTTGCACCTCGCCCAAGCACTCGACGGGAAACGTGCGCCGCCGCACGTCGAAGAAATCGAACGCCCCCAGCGTAGGATCACCGAAGTGCTCGCTGCTCTTGCGCCAATAGTCGAGCTCCGAGTCGATGGTGCGTCCGACGTACAGCGTGCCGCTGTAAATTGACTGGCGGGCATTGCAGAGCAGAACCTCAAGCTCGTAGAAGCTTGACGAGCGGCCGAGCTCGCTTTCCAGCAGGCCTAGCGCATCGCGCGCAACCGCGTTCACCTCCGCCAGCGTTTGGCGCGAGTCGCTCTTTGAGCGCAGCGCCTCGGCCCGCTCGGGATAGAGATACGCGAGCATCTTGCGCGGGGACCACGCCCCCGCCGGCCTGATGTTCGGGGCCTCGAGCTGCGAATAGCCAGCGCGCCTGAACGCTTCGAGCAGTTTGATGATCGCGTAGCGGCCATAATACTTCACCGATTGATCGACCGACGACCATGCTTCTTCGTAGTTCATCTCACCGAGGCGAGGCCCGTCAAACTCGCACCACTCGGCCATGCCACTGATGCACGTCACAAGCTTGCGCCGCGAGCGCACCGGCCGGCGCTGCGTGCGAATAGGCAGGCCCGCCCAGTGCTCGTCAATCCAGCTATAAAATCGTTCACTGCCCGACAGCACCTGCGCGGGATCGCGCCAGCGCGCCCACACGCTAACGCCCGGCGGCACCGAGCAGAACGTCGTGTAAGCGCCTAGCCACCAGAGTGCCTCTCGCGGGGACAGCTGCATGTCCTGTAGCGCCGCGAGGGCCGTCCTCATGTGTACGTCCGGGCCGTTAACCTGCGTCTTCAAGCGGCAGAACTCGCCGAACAGTTGTGCTACGCGTGCGTCAGGCATCATTAAGCTAGGATGACAATTGCATCATCTTGGCCTCTTATCGCCAATTGATTATCCCATCTGATAAAAGTTGGAACTTGACGTAGTGACTTGCCGGAATAGACAAAATACCACGAAAAATCGGGTGATCTAAACCGCCACCCGATTGAATCGCTGATAAGTCTTATCGTCTCGACACCTCCGTTAGAATCTTCATTTTACGTTATTCTAACCCCTACATTAGTCTTTAAATAAAGATATAACACGCTATAAAGTCCTTCACGTATACAGCACGCCTGTGTGTAAGTACCCCAAGAAATCAACTGTGCATCGACATACACAAACTGGCCAAAATTATCGAAGCTAAATTTGATCATCTCCGGATTTCCGTCAACGACCTAACACTATGTAACCCCAGCTCCGCGAAAACGGCACGGGAAAACGTGTGCTCTACCGCCAGGAACGGCACGCCGGCCTGCGCGGCGCACATAGCGTCTCGCGGCGCATCGCCTACGAACAAACGGGGATCAAGCTGTCGCAGCGCCTCAACTTTGGGGTTTTCCCCCATGGTGCGCGCGCCAAAGACCTGCGCATCGAGGTCGTGCCGGCGCAGAAACTCCGCTATCAACTTGGTCCGTGAACTGCTCACGATCACGGCGACACCGGTCTCTAACAGCTCTCGCGCGCCGGGAAAGATCCCCGCCGCCGGGACGAGCTCATCCTTTGTGGACTCAAACTCTCGCGCCGCCTCTATGTTGATGAGACCATGTTCAGGAAACAGCTCGTTCAATTGCGCCAGAAAAGGCACGCCGAGCGTCGCGCGGTAGAGCGGGACACTTACGTCGGGGCCCAACCCGTAGTGACGGGCGATCGCTTCTACCGCTGCCTTGGTTAGGCTCGGAATCGTGTCTGCTACAGTGCCGTCAAAATCTAGCGCTATCATGTTAGCTGCACCCCGAAGCCATGACCACACAAAAACATCCTATATTTGCCAATTCCGCCGCGAATCACTGGGTAAGGAGCGGGCGTACTCCAGACAAAGAAACAAACTTCAGCTAGGCCCCAACATTTTGGAGGACCATCAATATATAAGCTCATGCCTTAATGGCCTTCGTAAGCGCTTCGCCCTGTTTCTTGATCTCGCCGACGATTTGTTCCAATCGTTTCTCGACGAAGGCCTTGAACTCCTTGAGCTCGGTCGCCAGGCCCAGTCCCTCGATGGCCAGCCCGCCCATATTGGCGGCCTCCTGCGCGAGCTGTTGCTCGCCGACCTCATACACCTTCGCCAACGCTGCCAGCGCCGCGGCGATCTGCGCGTCTACGTCACCGTCGGCGTCGATGTCTGAGATCTCAATCTCAGGCTTAAGCGACGAGTACTGCTGCGGTCCCGGAATCGTCAGTCCTGCTTTGAAGCTAACCCTGGGCATCCTTGCTCTCCTTTTCCTTGAAAATCTTTTTAGCCCAACATCCCCCGCATAGGCCGTCGAGGAACACATTACCATCTATCGTGGCAACAGGCTCTCTCTTACACTTTGGACAGGTCATCTTTGTCCTCCTTGCGACATCGGTGTATTCCCAACAGCCATTCCAACGGCGCGAGAATCAGCCACAAACTAAATTTCGTCTTCATCATCGTCGTCGTCTTCAGTCGTGAAGCCGGTGATCGGGTCGTCAGCGAACGGGTCATCCTCTCCTAGCTGGGGGGCATTATCGGGGCGCTTTACCAGCTTGACTTCCGCCTGCGGGGAGGCCTGTTGGCCGTCGAGCGACTCAACCCGGCCCATCGCGATGTCCTCGAGGTCCGGCAGGTCGGCCGCAACCTGTGCCAGTTCTGACGGCAGCACGCCTTCGCCCGCGGGCTCCAGCAGGTAAGACGGCTGCCGGTCGCCGGCCTCGCTCAGGCGCCGCCACTTGAACGTGTGGTTCAGCAGCGTTTCGAACTCATCGAACCGATCGCGAATCACGTCAAAGTGCATGGTCGAGTAGCGCATCAGCCGCGGCTCGTTGGTCTCTTCGCGGTAGACGGTACGACTGCCGACCTGCACCTTGCTAAGCTTCATGCGCTGCGCGTTGCGCGGCACGCTGGAATAATCGTGTGTGAGTTCGTACGCCCAAGCCAAAAACTGCACACCCGCGCGGTCTCCGCCTTCACATTGGGGACAAGCCTGTCCAAGCGCCGAGCTCACGCAGATCTTCATGCCCTTGAACTGGCCGCCCTCCATGACGCGGTGAAAACGCTCCCAGAAGAAATCATCGAATTCCGTGAGAAAGCGCATTGTGAGTGACTCGCCTTTGTCAAGCAGCCTGATGTGACGGATGAAGCCCGCCCCGCCTCCGCCGCCCCCGGTGGGAATCTCCGCATCCTTGAACTTAGGCACCTGTGTTTACCTCCTCAGTTATCTCAGGCGGTAGCGTCACAGGAACCATGCCCGCTCGTCCGTCCTCAAAGCCGGCGGCGTAGTCAACCTGATTGATAGGTGTACCAAACGTTGGCGTTGACTTTCCGATGACGGCAGCGACGGCAGCATGCGCGATGTTAAACGCAAGTATGACTGTCTCATCGACCGCTTGCTTAATCGCGCGAAGCGCGCTACGCGCCAGGGAGATAGTCACGTCAACCCCTGAGTGCGCTGTTGCTTGCATCGCTGCAATGACTGTGAATGCCGAGCCAAACACGTTACCCACGACGGTCAGGATCACTACTTCAAGCTGGCCAAGCACACCGTATACGATTGCCCGAAGCACATTAAAATCCATCAAACTTCTCCTTTTCACTACTCTCCCGCAGGAGTGATCTTAGTTCCTGAATTCCGGCATCTGCCTGCCCGACAGGCATCGATCTACGGCACTCATCGAGTGTCGCATTGCCCCGCGCGATCAACTGGCCCACAGCCGTGGCAGAGGGCGACGCTCCCGCCAGCAGTTCAGCGAGCTCGGTGTCGACCTGGACCGCGAGCGCAGGATCACCACACACTAAACATTTATGTTTACGTTGTGCATCTTCATGATACCCGCTGCACATTGACGTAACGGATCCCGGTGGCACGATGCGCTTGCGGGGATTAGTCCCGCCGCCGGCCATGCAAAGCAGTTGTAGCGCACGATTAAGCAACGCACGATAGAGAAATGTCATAAACTTGACCCGCCTACGGGGATCGAAGTTCTGCTGTGTCTTATAGAGAACAATTCGCATCTCCTGCATGACATCCTCAAAATCCATTCCGGGGATGCCCCACGATGCAAATCGATGTAACAACGACTGCCATTGAACTTCCAAATCTTCGTAGGACATTGATCGCGGATTCACAATACAAAACCTCCTACTTGTTAGCTCCCATTAAAATTATACTCTCCAGCGACCTTGCATTTGCCAATATCTGTGCCAATTCAACGAATGGAAGCTCCTGCGGATCCGTGCCGGAAGGCAGTTGAGCAATGCGCAGCGACAGCCCCGTCAGTTGTGCTGCCAGTCGCCGCAAGGCTAAATTGCCAGCATCGTCATTATCAAGCGCGATGACCACGCTACGCACGTGACTGCGCAACCAAGCGGCCTGCAACCGCGTTAAACCCGTGCCAAGCATCGCGAGCCCGCCATTGTAACCATGTTGATGCAACCAGAGCGCATCTAATGGGCCTTCAACAAGCGTGGCCTCTTCGCCCTTGAAGTGATCAAGCGGAAAAAGCACTTTCTTGAAACCAAGCGGATATTCATATTTCGGCCCGGAAGCCCCAGGTAGTTTACGTTCGATGAATCCCACTATGTTTGCCTGCTCATCGCGCACCGGCCACACGAGCGCCGGCGGCGGGCCCGCGTCAAATCGCACGTCAAAGGCATCGGCAGCGGCCCACGTAAAACCTCTGTCAAACCAGTACTCCGGTAACGTGCCGATCGGCAGGCCAGCGAATCGCGTGATCCACTGTGTTAGCTCATCATCGTTGGGGATCTCGATGGCCTTACCAAGTAATCGTTCACGTAGTGTATCAACGCTCGGAGGCGCAGACTGCTGTGTCGAGATCCACCGCGCAGCCTCGCCCCGTGAACAGTTGCGCACGGCGGCCACAAGATCAAGCAACCCGCCGGTCAAATGCTCGTGATTGCAAATCCACCCACCGTGTTCCGCACTTACCGCGAAGCTCGGATTGCTCTCGACGTGTAGCGGGCACAGCGCGTCGATCCACTCACCACGCCGGCCCCGCTCATCTACGCCGAGAGCCGTCAGCACGGCCTCAACGTTTACCTCGCGATCAGCGATGCGCGTCATGCGATCCGCACCTCGAATTGCTTAGAACAAAAAACCATGGGCCTCTGCCTGGGATGATACCAAAAACGCATGCAAGCATCACTGCGAGACACAATCCCCATGATAGCATCGCCGTGAAGCATGAAGCCGCGAGGGGCATTACGAGCGATGATCAATCAAGCCACCTTAAGATCACAAAATTTATTAAGCGAAATATAATAATTGCTCATGTGCAGGAAAACAGGCTGTTCATGTTTAAAGATAAACGGCGCAATGTTAGGGCCAAGGCACCAGCGAATTAACATTGGCAGGTGCGCGTGGAAACCCTGGGGATCACCGATAAAATAGTTCATGCAATGCACACTCCTGTATAAGATCCATCTTGCACTGTAATAATGACCAGTTTTTTCGATAGATTAATGAAAATTTGATTCGACTGTGACTGTCTTTGCCCATCAGCCCTAAACCATAATGGCCAGTAAGACGGCAGGCTAAATGCCAACGTATAACTCTTTTCCAACCGTAAAAACTGCTTACTCATATCTTGCTCCTAATCGAGTATAATATAAGTGATTGTTGGGGTTACATATAGTAGATCTATGTTAAATGTTTAAGTGATGCGTATTGATATAAAATTTAGTTGAAATTCAAGCGTATCTTCAATTGCGTAAAATCCAGTAAAAACAAATACCTCTTTGTAAACAATAACTAAGTCCCCGACAAAGAAACTATCAAAAGGGTTTTTGTCTATACTCAAATTTTTCATGCAATTCTTATCCATACAAAGCTTTGAAGTGCGAAACGCCCTTGGCCGAAAAAAGTATATATTCGTAGGCCCTGCATTTGCGATGCAAAGTTACCAAAGATGTCACAATTATTAAAGTAAAATTTATGTTTAGCTAAAAACAGCTTAGGCAATGCGCACCCACGCGAACAATAGCTGAAGCTCAAGTTGATTGTTCCATATAATCAACTCAGGAATGTCCCATAGCTCCTCATCTAGAAAACCATTTCTGATTTTTCTGAACCTAAAGCCATTGTCAACGCGTAACAAGTTTTTCATGTTGACCTCTTATACTTCGCGCGCAACGAATCTATCAGCTCTTCTAATTTTGCCAGCGAAGTGTGAATCACTTGTCCGTCAGCCGTGTGCACCTCGATCGGGGTCAAGGTGTCGTAGCCTGCAATGCTGTCGTCTGAGCGTGCCGACGCAGCGTGGACTCTAGTTTGTATAACGGTTTGCTCTTCGTCTTTAGGTTCGCTCATAGAGTATACACCCCTTTGTGACAGGTGTTACGCGCGTGTATAATGTATACGTGGTATATGTCATTAAATTGTGCGGAAAGCAACATCCACATTGTCGCGTCTGTCGCCCTGACGTATTCGCCAAGCTAAACGCGGCGAATCGTGGGCGCGTGTTTAGTCCCGAACATCGGGCCAAGTTGAGCGCGTCACATATGGGTAAAAAACATAGCATAGAGGCCATCGATAAGATACGCACGGCGAAAATGGGAGATAAAAACCCAATGTTTGGCCGTATAGGCAGCAGCAACCCTAGTTATAAGCACGGCCTCAATCGCACACCTGCAGACTTCGCCGCGCGCCGCCACCGCCGCCGCGCCCGCAAGGTGAACAACGGAGGATCGGCGACTGCCGAGGAGCTGAAGATGCTTCCTGATTTCTGCGTTTACTGCTTCGCTAAGGATAATTTGACTGTTGATCATATTATACCGCTAGTTAAGGGCGGAGCGGGTAGCATTGAGAATTTAACCACGGCGTGTGTTAAATGCAACTTGAGCAAAGGGACTAAGCTCCTGAAGGAGTGGCTGCTCTGCACTTGAGGTCGCGCTCGCTTAGATTCATTTGGCGCGTCGATGATAGATTCTATGCCTTCATCAGTTGATGTCATTTCTCGGCCCTTTCAGAGTTTTATTCCTATCTAGGATTTGATAGTTAACGCTGACCTGAGGTCACGCTAGCCGAACGGCGATGCGCTCATCTGTAACCAAAGATAATCTGTTATATGGAAACCAAATGCTTGCATAAGTTGAGTGCCAAATTATCAAAATCTTGTCAAGTTTAAAGCCGTAATTTTCAATATTAATTTTCATCATCGGCCTAGATTTCATCTTCATCACTTTCGTTCAGTTCTGAATATGGCCGATCAACAGCCCCACCTCGATCATATATTTGGCCATTATCAACATTCCAATGCAACACCCTACGTTCGACGACCTCCTTGAGATTGCGTCCTTTAATGATTCTGTATGCGCGTTCTAGCGGTCTGTCCCTGACGCGCGACATCGATATTACGTGGTCGGCATTTTGTGAGACCTGATAACTATAACCGATTTGGGCAAGCGTGGGCGGCGTTGTCTCCCATTTGTGTGATGCGCTCGTGCGATCGGCTTGCATGGCTGCAATGATAACGATTCGCTCACGCAATGCAAGCGCTTTCAACACCGCTGTGCCCTCAGAAAGGATTTCCCAGCCCTTTTTATCATTACCCTCGCCAACGATGAGAGGTAACCCGTCGACCAGCAACACATCTGGTCGATGTTCGAGCGTCAATCGCCAAATATCTTGAAACGAAAATTGACGCCCGGTTTCGGTCGAATCAACGATCACGAGTCTGTCTGCATTTGAGAAAGCACTCAGCCATCGTTCGTAGGCCTGCCGATCGCTGCGACCGACCATAAGCTCCTGAAGAGAGAGCTTGATGCCCGCTCGGTTCGCGAGCATCACATCTAGGCGCAAACCGATGTCATCGCTCGGCATTTCCGGCGAAATCAAAAGGATCTTGCGTCCGGCGGCGTACGCATTGGCGGCCATGAAACATTCCATGAAGCTCTTGCCCACGCCCGTCGAACCTAACATGATAACAACTTCGCCGGGTAAGAAGCCCCTACCCTCGGCATCGAAGGGCTTGAGTCCCGTCGGAACCCCGATCAATCCGTCTCGTTCGACGGTTTCACGCGCCTGGTCAAAGCGTTCGAGTCGCATCAGTGCGTCGCGGTCAAAGTGAATGGCCTGTCGCCCTGACGCAGCATTTAGCGCTGCGAGCGAGCTGGCTGTACGTTGCACTGCGGTGCTAGGATCACCCTGTGCCTCGTCGTTAAACTCGTCAAGGTTCTGGAGCAAGACCTCGCGCGCCTTGCGTCGCAATTCGTGGGCGCGTGCCTCGGCGATGTAGATGTCTAAATCGCCGGGGCCCGAGCTGACGAACCCGAAAAGCGTCTCGAGATCCTGCGATTCCGGTGGTTGGCCACCGTGCTCGCGCGCGTGCTTCACAATGTAGGTCCACACCTCGCCATGATGCACGGGTTCCTGGACGACGAACGTCTCAGTCGAAACTCCCTGCTGCTCACAACGAAGCAACAGTTCGACGGAGGTTATGCAGCTGAGTAGTCTGCTCTCCAATTCCTCAGGCGTCATTCTTCGCATCATTGCTTCCTTATGCCACCATTACTGACCAATAATACCCAACCAACAACAGTTCATTGTTGATGGCGCGGCTGTAAAGGTTTACCCCATCTTGAGGCATAATGTCCCACATCCAGTAAATAGGAACGTCATTTGGAGGCTTGAATTTTAAGCCTTGCCTTTCACAACGACTAAGCCTCTTCAACTAAACATCTCATGATGCGTTTTCAGCCAATGCAGCTTGAATGTCGCTGCCCGTCCCTGCGCGGCCTGCTCGGCTTCCTCGAGCTTGAGCTTGGCATCGATGATCGCCTCCGCGCGGTCGCCGAAGCCGTCGCTCGTCTCGAGGGCGAACTCGGCCTGTTCGAGCCATTCATGATAGTACTCAACCTCTGCGCACGTTTGCGCGTAACGAGAGAACCACACGGCACGCCAGAACCACAGTGGCCGTCCGTAGCTGTAGCTCCACCGTAATGCGTAGCCGGGCGAAAGCACCAGCCAGGGTGAGGGCGTGCTTACGTGCGCCCAATCCAGCGCTAGCAGGTCGATGCTTATCGCCGCAACGAAGGGATCAACTCCCTGCGTCGCTAGCTCCCGCAGTCTGCGCGCCCACATCGTTCGCTCGTAAGGTCTGTGGGCCGGCGGCTCCCCGGTCTCGCGGGCGATGGCGGCGGCGAGATAAGCGTACCACTGTTCCCCCGTTTTGAACTGCGGCGGCAAGGCCGTCGGCGTGACTATCTTCATTTTTTATAACTTAGCTTTGAGCGTGACAGAGAAGTACCGGCAGCTGGAGATTTACACAAACCGGTTTAGACCATCCATATTTTCTCTTTATGTCATCATTATACTTGACGTCTATCAGGGCCTATCTTTGCTGTACGAGAATACCTATCCTTGCGTTTAACAATCTAGAGTTAAGGCTGGCATGAAAAAAGGCAATAATCAAAACTGGATGTTTGAACAGCAAACTCACGATATCTTGATCGCAAGTTCTTCAGCGGATAGCCCCTGCCGGCGCAGGCCTGACAGTCAACGCGCATCAGCGCGTCTAGTTGCCCCCAGTCGTCTTGCACCAGCAGGTCGAACATTTCGTCTCGGCTAATTTTTCGTTCACTGGCCCGAAGATACATGTCTCCGTAGCCATCACACTCGTCACATCTCAGCGGCGTAGCGGCCCCCCAGCTCTCACGTGACCACTTGAGATCGACGTGCAGCCGCGCGCGCATTACCTTGACGCAACTGGTCATCTCGCGCACGACGAGCGCGGCAACCGCCTCTCCCTCGCCGTCTGCGACTTCAAAGATCAGCTCATCGTGAACCGGCAGAAGCATCGATGACTTGTATGGCCGAAGTGCCTCGTGAAGCCGATTGATCGTGTCTTTAAGCATGTCACCGCTTGAGCCCTGCACTAGAAAGTTGATAGCCTTATATGACTCGCTCGGCGAAAGATATCGTCTACGCCCCCACAGGTCCTTAACGTAGCCTAGCTCGATGATCTCAGTGCATTGGCCACAATTTTCGAGGCGGTGTTTGGGACACATGGCCCTGGTTGTCTCGGCGATGCGGCTTTCTGCCCGCCGGCGAAACGCCGCAACATTAGGATAGCGATCAAAATAGCGCTTCGTAAAGAGTTCAGCTCGGGCCGTGTTGATGCCATCTCCTAGTTTGATCGCGAACAGTATCTTGCCCATGCCGTAAACGATGCCGAAGTTATAGTCCTTACCTGTGCGCCGCTGGCGAAGAAGCTCCGCCGGGTCGACCGCTAGCCCGTCGTAGATGCCGTGGGCCGTGAGCTTGTGAATATCTAGCCCTAGCTCAAAGGCACGAAGCATCTTGGGCTCGCGTGAGTAATTTGCAAGCAGACACAGCTCAGCCTGTGACCAGTCAGCGATCAAGAGTGAAAAGCCTGGACGCGGCACAAGTGTGTTGCGTACCGCGCGCAGTTCATCATCGCCCGGTCTGTCCGGCGCGTCTACCGCCCATGTTTTGCCGGCTTGTCGCAGTTGTGCAGCGATGCGACCGGCCTCCTCAACGTCGATGAGGGTCGTTGCAGTCGCGGAGGTGGGTAACGTTTGAAGCGCGGGACTGCGCACCGACATACGCCCAGTTCGCGCCCCCGCTTGGTGGATGCTCGCGTGTAGCACATCGTCGGCGCCGGCGAGCTGGTCTAGGTTATCGTAGTAGGCCGACGCGTGCTCGACCGCGCGATAGGCGACGATTAACTTTGCGAGCGGGCTGTCAAATTCCTCAAGCGCCTCCTTACCCCACGACTCGCCGCCCTTCTTTGTTTTTGCCTTGGATCGTTTGCCGAAGCCCTTGAAGATCTTCCGTACATCATGTGGACTGTGAATATTGAAGCCCTTGACCGTTCCCTGTTCGTCGTAGAAGAGGTCAAGCGCAACTTGGAGCGCGGCCTTTGCATCCTCGCCGAGGTCTTCTCGCTTCCTGCGCTTTTGCAGCCCGCTGTCGATGACTGCAAGCGCCTGTTCTTGAAGCTCCGCCGCCCGTTGGCGCAGGTCAGGCAGCCGTTGGGCTACCACTTTTCTGTTGAGTTTAAAGCCCCTGCGCTCCATGTCATAGAGCGCCCTGAGCGTTTGCTGCTCAACCTCCCAGAGCTCCTTTAGCTCTCGCTCCTGCATGATCAGCTGCGCGGTGGTGAACAGCCATTCCGGATAGTCGAGGTCGCCCGCAACGTAGGCTAGAATTTCAGTGGCCGGCACGTCTGCGTAGGTGGCCCAGCCCATTTTTTTCATCGCTCGCTTCAATTCCAGCTCCGGCTGATTGGCGGCGGGGTCAATGTACTTGACGGCGAGCTTCTTTAGCTCATAATTTGGCTCGTTTTCTGAGACGAGCCGCCACAGGATCACTGTGTCCACGATGTCTTCGTCGATGAGCGACTCGCCCTCCTGTTCGATGACGGCCAGATCGAATTTGGCATTGTGCATAATGAGCGTTTTGCCCCGCAACGCGGCCGCGAGCACGCGCATCTCACTTAGTGGTGCGTTGGTGCTGGCGGCATGACGAACAGGCATATAGAACGCAGGACCTCCGAGCGGCTTGACGCCGATGCCTGCCATGATCTTTCCGTCGCGCCAGGGGTGCAGTGATCGTGTTTCTGTATCTACAATTACGACCTGGGCATCCCGTAGCGCCTCAACGATTGGCGCGGCCGATGTGACGAGCTTCACGTTAGCCTTATTGAGAACTCGTCATCGGTCATAAAAAGTCTCGTTGGCCGCGAGTCTGAAACCCACCGGGGATAATGAGGCCCGACCATCTTCCAAATGAAGTGCAAACGATTTAACTGAAATCCATAAATCGATCTTTCAATCATGCCAGCCTCACTGAGGCAAGATCTATCAAAACCAGTCGCGACGGCCCACCCAGAACTTGCATCCAATAGGATTCGTTAGAGGGCCACTTGAACACAAATGAATACTTGGAGAATCCAAATCGCTCGGTTTCATATTTAAACATATCGGTCTCACTGCGCTAATGAACGCGACGATAGCTACGCTTTCTCCAGCGATATGCCATTATACAGCAAGTTATTAGTTGCGGCAAGTGCGTAGTGAAAGCGATGACGAAGGTTCGTGACGGTTTCCTAAGCGATCGGTATAGCCCACGCCATCCCCACTCCTCGTTCTTTCGCGCAACTTCACCCCCCAGCGCCATCGCAACTCCTCCCGCTGACATTCCCAGGCACACGAATGCCACCCAGTCGCTTCCGGGCAGTCGACGTAGTGCATAGGCTGTCAACGCCGCGTATCCTATCGCTGATAGGGCCATCGTTGGTGTCTGCGCTTGGTGTTTAATTTGCGGATTCATGAAAGATCCTCCTGTGTGATTCTTTCACTTATGCAAGCCTTATGTCAATACGATGTGTGTAGAGAATAAGTCCCTGACGACTTGAGGTATATACTATCTTTTGCGGTAGAATGTCACGCTCATCAAATAGGCAAAATGCAAAATTTCCTAAATAAACTACGCAGTCATCAAAGATAATCATTACGCGATTCTTACCTTAAATGTACAGTGCTCACAGAGCGGGGCTCGCCAGAGCACAAGATAGTTATTTTGAACTTCGGCCTTTATGGAAACCACGATGATAGAGTATAAGTCGTCGAGGCAAATACTCGGGTGTGTATCGTTTCTGCTGATCTTAAGCATCTCTACGTTCCTGCGTCAGTCTCCTGCGTTGCTCAATCACGCGCTCGGCCCGCGCGGTAGTGGGGCGCATGTGCTCTGGCCAGCTCACCGTGAACAGCCGGCGACGGTTGCAGAATCGGCAACGGCCCCACACAAAGCGATCTCCCGGCGTTTGCTCGCTAAGCAGCCAGGCGTGAGCCCAACCGCGACCTGCTGCACAGCGCACAGGCTTAGGATATTTGCTTGACTTCATGCGATTTTTTGCTCAGATTTTTATGGTGATTAGCCCATCTAACACCATAAATGCTAGACACCATGAGTAGATCCTTCGATCACTGTAGCTTATGTAACCTGCATAAAAACAGATTTTCATCGAAACTCGCCTAAGCGATCTTAATGTGATATGTATAGACGTTTGTTAATGCAATTGTAAAGATAGAGCCGCCGATGTTGCCACGGTCGCACGCGCCAATGCACTTGTCGATAACCCATTTAGCATCACGCCCCTCATTGATGTACCACGTGTTATTCAAGAAACGTAACTTCACCCCTAGCTCCTCTTAAGCGCAATTCTTGCATGACGCGCTCTTCGCTATCTCTATTACAGGTCGCCAACCATAAACACCAAGCACACGGCCAGAATTGCTTGCCCTGTGGTGTCCATTCGCGACCGGAATATTCGCGCGGCGGCGGCTCGTCGCGTATCATATCCTGAGCGATCAACTCCGCGCGCTTAAGCAGCCCCTCGACGAGCTGATCATCGCGTCGTAACCACTCCACGTAGACCTCCTGCAGGATGTATCGCCGTCCGTACTTAGTCTTTTGACGCATCGTTGATTGAAGCATGCCGTGATCGGAGGGGTGGGTTAGGTAGAGGCCCCATTCCGCGCCGGCGGCGTGCATCTCGAGCTGACACTGAGCAAAATGGTCAGGCTGATTGAGCATGATGCCGCCCGGTCGTTCGATGAGGTTCTTGAAGCCCCACCCAGACATTCGCTTAAGTTCCACCGTGAACTTGCCATTTAAAATAGCGTCGGGATGAGCGATCATCAGGTCACCGCATTTAAACGCTTCGTTAGGCAGCGAGACGTCAAACCCGCCGGCGGCGAGCACCGCCAGCCAGTAGGGCTCGGAAATGATCCCCATCGCCGCTGCTACCTTCCAGCCCGGCGGCGTTGTTTGATCTGGCTGTACCTTCTTAAAATCATACCACTGCTGTGCGCGACAGCGCATGAGCCCGGAGGGCGATGGAAACGTGTGCAGCATCTCTCGGTGCTGGCGAAACCACGCGGGCACCAGCGCCGTGAGGCGGCTTAGCTCGGCCATTGCTGCTGCGTCGCCAATTCCCAGCGCTTCGATTCCGACGCGCACGATGGCGTAGGTATCGGCGAGTGTCGGTGGTTCTATGCTGTCTTTAGCGACCATGCTGGACCTGGCGCTCTAATATATTACCCCGCCGCTTGCGCGCGGGATGTGTCACCCTTGGGATGAACCATCGTCGTTGACGCCAGGCAACGAGCTGCGGCGCCGCTAGGCGCTCAAACGCCTTGATGGCGGCATCGAGCGAGCCAAAGCTACTTACTTGGATGATTCCGCCCGGTAAGGCTCGCGGTTGATGTTTTTGTTTTTTCACTTAACAGAGCCGTTCAGGTGATCCTGTTCCTGGCTTTGATCGACACTTTTTGCACCATGATTGAGAACGAACTTCACCTCCCGGCGTCATCATTCGTTCGCCAAATTGTTCCCGTTGCTGATAAGCGTGTCTACCACAATGTCGTGAACATTCGGGACAGCTTAAATACCCTCCATTTTGACAGACCTGTTGTTCTTTTAGTGGTCTGTTACACCATTTGCACATCTTGTTTCTCTCCTTTCGTTACTTAATAATTTGTTATCAATAATTCATTGACAGCGTTTCGTTGACTTGGCTTGCAATTTATCACGCGCGGTGCTTGTATCATCAAGATTTGAAAATCTTTATATAATTCATGAATAAAAGGCACATTTGAGTTTGACAACATTATTTTTATTCCCTGCTTGCTTAAATCAACAATGAAATCACGTAAGCGCACTTGATCTTTTTCAGTGAAATCTTGTTTGGTGTATTTGGTAAATGAACTATTGGGTGTGGGATGATATGGTGGGTCGAAATAAACAAAATCTTTGTTTCGAGGCTCAATGGTGTCAAACTCACGATGTTCAATGATTGCCATTGCTAAAACATTTTTACATGCCATTAAATTATTTTCAGCAACAATATCAGGATTTGTGTTATTACCAATGGGCACATTAAACTCTCCACGCGTGTTTACACGATGAAGACCATTAAAACAAGTTTTATTAAGATAAATAAAGCGTGCAGCTATTTCAATTGGATTTTGCAATGTGTGTTGTGCTCGAATTTCATAATAATAACTTCGATTATGTCTTACAGCATGTTTACGCAATTGTCGAATAAGAGGTTTAGGATTGTGTTTGATAACGTTGTAGGCAATAATCAAATCAAAATTGTTGTCTGATAGATAAGCATTGGTTATTTTACCGCTATCAGCAAGTTTGAAAAACAAGGCCGCTCCACCAGCAAATGGCTCCCAATAAGTTTCAAAACTATCTGGTAATCTAGCTATCAAAGTTTTCATAATACCACGCTTTCCACCCGCCCACTTAACAAATGGCGTAGCTATGGTTGGTGATTTAGTATCAGAAGAAAACTTTGTAAACCAAGAAAAAAGTTTGTTCATTTTTTATCCTTAATTTGTTTTCGTGCCTGTTCCACCTTCTGCCAAATTAACTGAGCAAGGAGTCGTATTGATTTTCCGCTGGTTTTGTGCTTCCTGCGTTTTTTTCGTCGCTGCTCTCGACGTTCTCCCCTCGTTTCCATGGATACGCCACCCCTATGTTCCCTCTCGACTTAAATTATTGTTCATTGCCTAATGGAGATTTCGCAAACACGGCAAATGAAACCAAAAATCTTGCTGTAGCGCAGCGGCCGCGTGGTCAACTGCCCGCATTCAGGACACCTGACGCCCTGCGGGGCGAGCCGTCGCAGCACAGCCTCTAGCTTACGCAGCGAAATTCCGCTCTCTGTCTTTAGAGTTCCCACACATATATTTTACTACATTTATTTGGGCAAGCTACGCTATTTTAACGTGAAATCCGTAGCAAAACAATATAGTCAATGAAGCTGTTGGATCAAACCCATTCTTACACCTAACGGGATCGCTGCATTTTAGGAGAAAGTCTTTGTTGGCCATTTTCCACCGATTATCTTTTTTAATCAGCAACATTTTTGTCTCACGCTAGGCGAAGATGAAAATCACTTTCTACGATCAGCCGATAAGGGCCAAGCCTCAGCCTAGTGACGCAGCTGTTCAGCTTTCCTGCGCAGCCCTCCATGATGCTAGTGCTAGAAACGCGATAATAGCACTGGCGTCAAGTCCGCGCTTTAATTTGATTATCATTTAAGCGACCCTAAATGAAACGCTACAATTATAGGCACACAGGCGATTATGCGGCAGAAGAATGATTTCGACCGTACGCATGTTAGAGAAAAAGAGTACCAACTCTTGGTCGACCCGCCAGTCTGTTTGATACGCTCGTGAGATCATGCTTAAGCTAATTTTACGCAGGCTCTGCCTATGTTAAAATAACTGCCGACTCCTATATCAGACACAAAATATGGCCCCGATGATCCTACAATGAAGACCGCCAAATAGGCATTCCCGATCTTCCAATCAGTTGTAAACGCTCGTGAAATCATCACCAGATTCTTAGAAGCCCTACGCCAGGAATGCCGAGCTGAAAGTCATATGCACCGGAACGGCGCTCGATTTTCGCCCTTGTTCCGCCCAGCTCCCCGTGAATGATGCAGGCGTTGTCCCAGGTAAATCGCCAGCAATTAAACGGCGAATAAAAAGATATCTTATACATTTGCTACTTGTTGAGCAATAAGATTACGACAATAACAATTGCTATCCAGCCCGCAACGGCGCCGAGCGCGGTGGCCCAGGTGTTGATAAGGAGAAGGTTAGCAAAACGCCGAAGATCTTCATGTTCAAGCTCGTGATCGCCGTCGTTCATCTTGCCCTCCTCGTAGAATTGTTAAGCTATTCGCGTGCCGAGTCCATCGCCGATAGATAGCAATGCTCGATCATCAGCAATATCAATTTTCGTGATAAAATGCCGATCTCCCGGCAATCCTTTTTGTTTCCACAGCCATATACAACGACCAATATATGGCTCTGCCTCCAAGATAAATCCGCAAGGATCTTTGTTGACTAATCTCACATTAGATTCCTGGGTGAATCTTCTGATGTATTTTCTGTCCTTTGACGACCTTCAACGCGCTGGGGCCGTTATTGTTGAGCCCGCCCACGTGGTGTACGAGCTCACTTCGCTTGAGTTTGCGTCCCAGCGTTGCTTCTTTGATCATGCGCGCCTGACGCCTGCGCGCCCGCGGATGCGTCGCTGCGCGAAGCTTTCTCGGCTTCCCGTCTGATTTCCTTCGTGATGTGAACGCCTTGGTCATTCAGATACTCCTTAACACATAATTCCACCCGCAAAGTTATTGTAACATGTTATGCAACGCGCGCGAAGTTATTACCGGTGCAGATGAAGGCGCAATCGTTACCTATACTCCACATCGGCTGGGTTTTATGAAATCCCAAAGTAAGTTCATCTCCAACGTAAGTGTCGATAGGCCAAGTCAGAGATTTAGAAATCGTAATCATTCAAAATTTAATTTGCCCGGGAAACTAGCCCGGGACTTTTGCCTATTCGGCAATTGCAACTTCAATGGGCTCGGCCTGCAGCTTAAGTGGCTGATCGGCGACGAAGAACTTGACGCCGCGTATCTTAATCAGGGCGTCCGTCGCTCCGTCGAAGAAGAACCACTCATCGCAGCCTGCGCTCGCTCCCCCGCCGCCGTAGTAAATACCGTCGAGCGATGGCGCGGTCAGGATGAGGTTGCCGTCGTCGTCATCGCGTACATTTTCGGTTGAAGACAAGAAGGTGCAGGAGTTCACCGGTACCTGCTTCGCTACGTAGTAACCGAGGATGTTCCCAGTGTCAGCGATGATGTAAACATACCACGGGTGGTCGAGCAAGTCCTCCCGTTCAGTGAAGGCCACGAGGGCCTCACGCAGCGGAAAGTTTTTGGGATGCGGAATAGGATACTTCGCTTCTGCTGCAGCGAAGATGCTCGTACGGGTCTGAATACTGCGATTTCGCTGCTGACTGCTGCTATTTTCATCCCCACAAGCCACGACGACGGTGAGCAGTAGCGCCGCCACGAGCAGCAGGCCTATCACCTTTACTGATATGCGCATTGGGTCTTACCTCCGTTCGGGATATAAGGAACAGCCGAGTCTAGCTGATACGGCAGGTCACTGTCCCTGAATTGACCTACCGTCCATTTGAGGGCGTTTTGATTGTACTGTGCGACCGCCTGGGCCCGAGCGCCCTGAACGCCGGTGATGCTCTTTACCGTGTAGCCGTAGTCCCGCGACTCGGGCGATTGCAATTCTAGTTCGGCGTAGAGGGCGTCTAGTTGTCCCTCGTTACCCTGAATGGCCGCGCAGCGATCGAAGAAGTCATTGTACGCCGCCAGTCGAAAGTCAGCCGACTGGGTCCTGATGTGCGCCTCTCCTGCGCCAAATAATCCGGCCGTCATGACGCGCAAGCCAAAGATCGCCAGCATGATGCCAAACATCATGATGATAACGCCAATTACGCCCAGCGCTATTAGAAGTCCGTTCTTCATGATCTCACCTTCTTTCTATCTTAAAATTTACCGACTCCTCAGAATACACTCCTTTTCCATTATGACAAGCGCGGTAACTGAAACCAGGATCACCCAGAACTGCCATGTTATAGCAGTCATGCCTAATACTGCTAACAGCAATCCAAAGCTACCCCAAGCTAAAAGCTTAAAGAACATTATCATAGCTTTTCACCTCCTTTCTGCTTTGATTCAATTCGGTATATGCATCTGAGCTCAGACATAGACTTCACGGCCGCCACTTCTTGCTACAGCGGCCGCATCTGGGCGCTTGATGCTCCCACCAAGTGACGTAATCAGCCGAGAACATGAGCCGCTCACGCTGCCACTGATGATCGAACAGCGCACAGAGTAGCTTTTTCATGCTAGCCTTACGTGCCCGCTAGAAGTCCATAATAGCAGACGATCGTTATTAATTTGCGTACTAAGAAGTGCGCGTGACTGCGAAACAGTCTGTTGAACTATCCACGTAAATGTGCCGTATCTCAGCCCAATCGAAAGCTTGGTAACAAAGATCATGTGTTACCTTTTGTTATGCTATTCTTACTGTTGCCCAGTGATGATCTTCTTTTGGTGCCCAGGGATCTTCACTGTCAAAGCGACATTGATATGATAGCACAGAAATTCTCAGCTCCTGAAACCAGCCAAGGTTTCCAACAGTAAAGCCAGTGACCCGCCCTCTGTCAGTAGTAAAAACGGTATGGCCGCAATTGCCCGAGGAGTACCGTAACCCGAAGCTCATCTTTGAAGCAAGCCTCTCACCCACTTGATCACGCCTGGCTCGAGCGGCACTGTACCATGCCACGAGCTGGCTCGAAATGCATCAGCGCGATCAACGTGCAGTATCCGGCTTACAACACCGCGCGCCTCATAATATGGGCATTCAAGTTCAACCTTACGGCCGTTAATGGCGGGATCGAGCCCGATGACGGCCGTGAACAAATCTGGGCGCCGCTCGGCCGCGAGCACCGTGATAAAGCCGCCTAGACTGTGCCCGATAACCACTGCGGGTCCCTCGGTGCGCAGCTGCGCCAGCAGGTCGCGATATTGGAAGACAGTCAATGTAGGCCACGAACTGAACAGATGCACCTCGTGACCGTCCGCCTCCAACGCGCGCTTCAGCGGACACAACAACGCGCGCGGCGAGAGCATACCAGGCACTAACAAGACTTTTTGTCTCATAACTCCCTCCTCACATTATGCTCAGTGTATCTGACACTGGCCCGACTCCTTAAGCTATTTGAACCCCTAATGTCATATCGAGGCCTAAGTTGAGTCTCGTACCGTATTCCAGTAAATACAAAAATGGCGATTGATTATAGTCCTCAGTTGAATGCGCCCCGCCGTTCCAGATGAAGTAAACCTCAAGATCCCTGATTCCCCAGCAAAAAGGCCCATTGTGGCGAAGCATCATGCTATTCCTAGGTGAAATTGATGGCTTATTACCAGTTTTAACGTTTGTCCGTACAGGATTATGCTTCCGGTGGATTTGTGAAAAATAGTGCATCTCTGAAGTAGGATTTTATTGAAGCTTGAGTCCATGTTGAATAAATTCATTTTGGTGTCTCGCTCCTGAAGCGCTCCCGAACAAGCGAAAGCAGCCATGCTGTTTGTTGCATGTTTTCACCCTGCGCGAGGGCGATAAGCAGCGTTAACGCCGCCTCGACGACGGCATCGCCGTTTGCTTCGCCGCGCTCGAACAGCTTAAGCTGAGCGATTAGCTCGCGCACGGTTTCACGCGAGTTTGTCACGCGATCCGTATCCATGCTTTACCTTTAAGGTCGAACTCTAGGCCATCATCGCTCTTCGCAACCTTCTCACCAAATATTTGGTGAACGATGGTGCTATTTCTACGTCTTGTTATATTTTGACCGAGAAAGCAAAAATCAGTAAAGAAAAAATCCCAATTGTCAAACTCTAGTAAGCTACGCGAGTTTGACATTTACCTCTCCTCCGCGCAGCCAATAATTAAACGGCGGACTATCAACGTTACCCAGCATTTGCGGCCGCATGTGCAGACTAGCGACATCCGCTATAAAATAATAGCTACCGATATATAGCCAATTACTTTGGAATTTTATCCTGACCATGGCTCTCTTCTCGCGCGTTCGTAATCAGCGCCCGTCGCGAAATCACTACGCACGGGCACGCCACCCTCCCGGCAAAGTTCATCGAACGTTTCGCCGACCCGCGTTAAGTTATCGTTCACTGGCCCGACTAAGTGATATAATAGATACATGCCAACCGGAGTTTATTTTCGAACACTTGAACATCGGGCCAAAATAAGCGCTGCGAAAAAGGGCCATAGATTTACGTTTGAACATCGGGCTAAACTGAGCGTTGCACACAGAGGTCATAAACCGACGCTTGAAACTAGGACTAAGATGAGCGCAGCGCACAAGGGTCATAGACCTTCGCTTGAAGCTCGAGCTAAAATAGGTGCAGCGAACAAGAACCGTAAATATTCGCTTGAAACTCGGGCTAAACTTAGCAATGCGGGCAAAGGCCGTAAACATACGCTTGAAGTTCGAGCTAAAATGAGTATAGCGGCCGCAAAGCGGCATAGCGAAGGGGGAATTCCCGGTCGTTATTGCCAGACTAGGCCCGAGCGGATTCTTTTGTTGTTCCTCCATGAGGCCGGATTTCGCGTTATCGCTCAGAAGCGCTTCGGTCGCTATGTTGTAGATGCGTGGATTCCTGACTATAATCTTGTGTTTGAGTGCGACGGACAATATTGGCACGAATATCACGAGATAAAAAATCCCGGGTATCAGGCTCGTCGGGATCAAGCTCTGGCCGAGGCCGGTCAAGTCGTCGTGCACTTCTCTGATTCCGAGCTTCTTGCCAGTTCGTAACTGGTTTTCGTTGCGAAATTTGCCCGACCTGCGGCGGATCTACGAGGCGTCATGACTGTTATTGCCTCGCTCGATCTTGCGGCCTTCCTTGTTATCATCTCCTTCCTTTTGCGGAACACGCCGCGTCTGCTAACGTCCGTCATCGTCGCCTCCGTGCCACGAGCACCTGCCCGGCCGCCCGTCGCTGGGCGTATCCCAACCATCGACGCAGATGTCGTTATCCCGGCCCAGCCAATCCCAATCTGGGTCGCCGCGGTTTAAAAGTCCGTGGGGCCGGTCCTCGAGCGTATATGTAACCATCACGTCGCGCATTTCTCCGTTTCTAAAGAAGCCAGCATCACAGTCTATGCTCCAGGTATCGGAGCTATGAAAGTACTCGGCGAAACAGACGGCACTGTCAAATGAGGCATTGTGACCCGGCCATTTTGTTGGCCAACTCATTATGTCCTCAATGGCGAAGTTTTTCGCCTCAGAAGAGGAAAAGGTGTTAGGCTTTGATGTTTCCGTCGGCGCAAGCGTTGGTATCGGTTCTTCATGAACAGTACGCGGTGTCTCTTCTTCGCTATTTTGACAGGCGGCCGATAGAAGGGCTAACACGCCCATTGCCATCACGATGAGCAGCTTATTCAATGTCTTCATTTTGTTTCACCTCCTTTCATGCAAGTTGAAGTTCCAAGATTTATTAATCCTTTTCTAGCTTGCTGATATTCAGCGTCTGTGCCATAGTCCTCCTTAACTGGTATTTCATTTTCTCTGCACAGCGCATCAAATGCTTCACCGGTCCTTTTCAAGGTAGCGTGTTCTTGCACTATTCTCACTCGGCTGACGAGCGTTTCGCGCACGCCGGCGAACACTCCTTGGCGGCGCACCGTCGCCCGCAGCCTGTACGCCTGGCCTACCTTCAGCAGAGGCTCAGGCGCGAACCAGATGACAACGCCGCCAGTCTCGTTGTCTTGCAGCCGGTAAACGTAGCGCACATCATCGCGCTCGATGCGACGTGGCGGTTCGCGCGTCTCAACCGTTAGCCCTAGTCGCTCACCGACCTGGCCTATGTACTTGCCCAGCCTGGCACCTGGATGACGCGATGGCCGCTTGGTCCGCCGTCCTCGGCGTTTCAGCGGATCGCGCAGGCCGAAGCGCGCATATAATTTGGGACTGCGCAGCAGACGATAACGCCACCCGGTCATGCTATCTTTTGTTTTTGCTAATTGAAAAATGCATCGCTACAAGTTCGTTGATGATTGCAACGTCACGTTTAACGAGCCGGCAAACATCGCTCACTGGGAAGCTTGGCGGCAGTTCATACGCGCAGATGCGAAACTCATCATGTCGCGATCCCCACGCCCAGAGCGAATAGACCACACGTCCGCGCGTTAAAAGCTCTCGTCGCCAGCGAAAATTAAGCATTTGCAAGGTCTCTAACCTCTTGTTCTGTTAATCTGATTGTTGGCAAATTCCAAATTTTGAGTAGTTCCTTGTCTCGCTTTTTGTCTTGTGAATGTCTACCGGGTAGATTATGCCAGTAACCGCTTGCTCACCAGAGAATCACACCGACGCTATCGAATCGAAGCCAGCTGGGCGAGAAGGTTGAACTGTTCCAGATATAAATGCTAGATTGGATCAGTTCGTTGGGGTAACAATAGACAAACAGAAACGATGCCCCGGTGGGAATGACGAAGGTAAAGTATTCGCGATACAGTTTTTGATACTCGTACTTTACCATAGCATCACCCCGAAGTCTTCAAAGTCGAGCCAATGATGCCGTTCTTGTGATCCGGGACTTCCGGCGATACAGATAGAGCGTTTCGCCAGGCTCATAATATAGACAAACCTAACCAATGATCCTACAAAGGAAAATCCGAGGCTCCCCTCCTTTTCCAGCATCAAAACACTCTCCTCATCCTGGCCTCTAGCTCGTCAAGCGTGCAGTGGCGCGAACGCTTTCTATATGTCCAACGGCTCGCTTCAATACGTCGCCTGGCGTTGCAGATCCCCTGAAACTTCCAACGATACCAATGATTGCGTAACCAAGGCCAGTGAAAGTAAAAACGGATAATAATTGTAGGCCACACATGCATCATTGCTTGTTAGTCCTCGACCTGGGAATTTCGATCCACGTGCGCCGTGACGACGCGATAGCCAGACTCCAACACGACCCTGATGATGCGTCCGTCTCGCGCCCGACCGCGAAAGACAAACATATCTTTTTCCTTGCCCGCCTTGATCGATAGCGGGTCAGCGATAACGTTCCGCGCATCTTGCTCATTTAGTCTATCGTGCTGCAATCGACTCAGGGCATGCTCGGTAAACCAGAAGAAGCTTGTCATGTTATACCACCCGACAGCAAAAGACCCGGCCGTCGCCTTCATTGTTCGACCAAAGGCCGAGCCAAAATTCATCATCGACGATGAACTGGGCTCTTTGTTTGTTTCCGTGCCCGATGATAAGCGCCACACCGCTGAGCCAGTATTTCGAACTTATAAGTTTAATCATCGAACCTACCGATCCTCGTAGAACGCGATCTCGCCGAACGGGGGCTTAGCGCCTATTGGCACGATCCAGAGCGTGTCGAACTTTTGCTTCAGCGGCCACCGTGGAATCTCAGCATCCGTTACGCAGATGACTGCGTCGACCTCGTGCTTTGCGGCCCGCTCAAACAGCGGCACAATGTCGGTGCCCCCGCCGCCCTTGAGCTCCTCAGGAAGCCCGTTGTTTAACACTACGTCCATCGTAACTCGCACGTCACCGGCGATGAAACGAATGTTGACTCCGTTGGCCCGTAGGTACGAAACGGCCGACGCAAGGTAGCTGAGAATATCGCCGCACCACATCGAGCCTGACGTGTCGGTAAGAATGCACGCCTGCTTCGGTATCGGCCTCCACTGCGGCTTGCGGCCTGGCACGTGGATGTTAAGCTGGCGAAACGCCGTGATCGGTCGTGAATGCTTGCGGCCTGTTCCTATTCCAGTCTCGACAATCGATCGGGCGAACTCCATCAGCCGCTCGGCCCACGGCGGTACGGGCTTAGAGCCATACCTAAATGCTCCTTCGCCCTCCCCGACGCCCCACATGCGGGCGATTACTTGGCCGTCCCCAAGCTTGCTCGCTGCAGCCGTCGCACCGCCGATAGCGGCTGCCCGCACGCTGCCGGTGGCATCGATGCCACCGCACCAATTGTTGCCCTCAAGCCCCCCAAGCGCCGCCTCAAGCTTGATGTGAATCAACTCGTGGATGATCTTGGCGGAGTAAATCTGCGTGGGATCGAGCTCAAGTTGGGTGAGCCATTCGCTTGGCTCGATGATCTGCGCGTTCTTACCAAACGCTGTTTGAATGCTTCGTTTGAGTGAGTCAAATGTCTTGGCCCGCTGCATCCAGCCGTTGACTTCGATGTCGCCGGCGATTAGCCGGTCTGGGCCGTCGCAGTCGATCGTGAAGTGACCGCAGGCAATGTGATCAATCTCGTGCTCAATGACGGCCGCTAGCTCCTTCTGGCTAATTGCTTCGACGAACGAGCGTTGAACACAAACTATAAAACGTTCGTGTTTCTTGTCCCACTCCGTCCACGCTGGCGCCGGCCCCGTTTCTGGCGCTTTCAACGTGAGAAGGCCGGCGCGAAATAGCGGCAGCCACTCAGTGGGGATTACCTTGATGAGATTCTTTAGCATTGATTCTCCCTTTCTCTACGTTACCCGAAGTTCTGCTCCAAACAACATAGCTAGGTTAAGTCGATAGTTTGGATCGAGCACAAGGTTTGGTATATAAAGTTCAGACCTAAAAAGGCCGGTGAAATAGAAAATGTAAGTACCGCCCATTGACATCTTACCTGTGCCAAACCTCCACCCGTCAAGCTCAGTCTCTAGCTTCATACCAGATGAACTTCCGTCCCGTCACGAAGGTTTAGATTAAGGCGAAATTGCTGCCCCGGCTGATACCACCCGTCATCACGACCAGCATTCCAGTCCCAGAAGTAAAAAATGTACCGGACAGGATTGCCGCTAAATCTCCATTGATTCAAGTGATCCTGTTCTATCATCTGAAAACCTGTGAAGGAAGGGCAAGAGGCCGCTACGATGCGGCCCCCTTCTTCTCCTGCGCCTTGAACTGACGCATGAGCTCGTCTACCCATGTGCCAGAAAGCTGCTTGTTCTTCATGCGCAGCCGGCCGCTGTCCTTGATGCACTTGGCAAACAACTCGGCGTCGATGTTCTTGAGGCTGTTGAGTGTATCACTCGGCTTGGCGGTCGCGTAATACGGCTCAAGCTTGATCACGTCGGCCATGAACGGGTCGAGGATCGCAAGCAGGGCGTCGATCTTTTCCTGATCGACGACCAGGCGCGGCAGTTCGATCAAGACGCTGACCGCCAGCGCAACGGCTTGCGGCACGTCAAGATCCCGCAGCGCCTCCGTGAGGATGTCGGGATTCTGGGCGAGGGCAAACGGGTTGAGTGAAATCGACTCATTGATGTGTCGATAGAGGGCCTCGGCGTCGACCAGCGGCAACTTGGCGCTGATGATGAGCGACTGGGCTTCCTTGGTCAGCCGGTAGAATGATGTGTTGTTGAGGTGCTGCACCAGGTCACCGACCGCGGCTGCGTCCACGACCTTAGGCGACGGAGGTGGGCTATTGTCGAGCTCCGAGGCCGAGGCGTTGATGGAGGCGATCACCGAGGCATTGGCAGCGACGAACTCCGATAGAGAGTTGCCGGCTGCGATGTTGTTGAGGTGTTCGCGCGTTGCCGGGAAGTGCAGAAAGCATACCCGCGACTCCCAACCAGGGGGAAAGTGACCGGGGTTGCACGCGCCGATGAGCACTACCTTTCCGACGGCGGTGCGCGAGCGCAGGTGCCGGTCGCGAATGAAGGTGTAGAGTGCGCCTCTGTTCTCGTCGTGGGCTTTGTCCAGCTCATCGAAGAACAAGATCACTTCGCCCTCAGGGTTGGCCGCCAGGTACTCCTCCATCTCGCGGAACCAGTACGGCGGCTGGGCGACGAGCTTGTCCTGCATGTAGACCTGGAACCCGCCGATCTCATCAGGCGTCTCCTGCTGAAGCAAGACGACGATGAGACGTGCGTTGCGCTCCTTCGCCATTTCGCGCACGGCATAGGTCTTGCCGACCGCGGTAGGACCCCACAGCACAGGCATCAGCTGCGTGTGCTCAGCGATCCACATCGCGGAGGCCATGATGTCTGCGCGGGTTGGGTCGCCAGGCCTCTTGAGCTCCCGGGTGACCTTCACGCGCGGCTTGCGGGTCGTTGGCGGCTTCTTCGTCGCCTTTATGGTTGTCTTTGGCTTTGTTACCACGTTCTGTCTCTCCTTTGCTATTGATTATCGTTCATTGCTCGACTCGATCTTGTGGCCCTTCTTGTTATCACCTCCTTTATGTGATCCTTACTGTGACTCCGTGTATACGTTTAGGACATTCAACGATCTTTATACGGAGTTCCTGTGACTCGCCGGTAAACCAGCCCTTGGTACCGGACTGGCCGAGAATCCTCACTTCGTCCTCGTGGCCAATATACCAGACACCGTGATGACTGCAGTAATCCTCAACGCCGATCATCGTCGTTAGGCCCCGTCGATGGCACGAAACAAGCAATATGGATCCCCACGACCCATTCGTGCGGCAGCGTGAGCTCTTCACCGCACGTCCTGCAGCTCGCCGATTGGTGATTGAGGATACGCCGGGCGCGCTCGTAGCGTTCCAATGCCGCCGTATTAGCGAAGGCCGCGGCTCCCTGATTGCCTTGTTCGCGCGCCTCTACGGCCCGTTCAAGCCACCACTGCGACTCGCGCTGGGGGCGCGCCGCCAGCTCCTCGAACGTCGGCAAGGCGTCCGGGCCCTCGTCCTCGCGCTTTTTCACCACGTCGTACACGACGCCGGCCAGATCATCTAGCCGTTCGGGCATGATGTTTAGCATCTTTATCACCTCCTTTTCTGCTTGATACGCAGACGAAACGCGCATTTTATACTACTTGCAGTTCGCAGTTATTTAGGCTTATAAACAGTTTATGTGCGTGAACGTGAAAACCTATCTTCGCGCTGCAGCTGTCGCACAAGAAGCGCGGCCAATCTACGAGCGACGTAAAGAAGAAGCCGCAGGAACCCTCCGGCTTGAAGATAATCACTATTCTATCTCGACCGTCTCCTGCACGAAGTTCAACAGCGCATCATAACTGGGCTGCCGCATGGCCTCGTGCATGAACTCGGCGGCGGCTTCGCGGCTAACCTCTCGCCGCAGCACTTTGTTCACCGCGGCGATGATGCTAAAGGCGTTGCCGTCCTCGCCGATCAGCTTTACCCACACGTCAGGATACTTAGACATCTTGCTTTTCCTTTCCTTAAGCTACGTCGAGCCACCATTGCATGTGACAGTGAAGCGTAGTGTTTTGCCAATATGTATTTGTTAATTGGGAAGTCTGTATAAACTTCCATATATCGGTAAGGCAAAATCCCCAATTTCTAAATTGGAGCATCATGCAACCTTCATCCACCAGTCAGCGTGGAGCATGAGAAAAATCCCCATGATGTGCCAGTCTGTTTCCGGCAATGCCGTTATATCGATGAAGTGTAATGCTTGATCAGAAAATGAAAAAGAATTCCAAATGGGAGAGAAACACAACATCACATTATCCTCATGCCGAGGTCAATCCAGCTGCCGCCCCGCGACTGGCCCTGCGACGTAAAAATCAGCCGGCCAGTTTCTTGCACGCGACGGGTGAACAGTTCCTCGTTGGTACCGCGCATGAGCGCGCCCATCAGCGGCCATAACTGCTCGCCGAGTTCAATAAATCGTTCATAGCGCCCGCTGAGTAACAGCGTGTCGAAGAACGACATCAATGCATCTATGCGCTTGTCTTCGCTACGTAACATGATGATGCGCGCCAATTCCTCGGCTATCTCTATGTCTGACACGTTGCTCTCCTCACGTTATTCTTAGCCACACCCGACTAATTAGTCAGCGCGTCTTGTGATTGATCATGCTACCTTTATGTCCATTCTCTTAGTGAGCACGCAGATTAGTTCGGTAGTAAGACTGCCCCGCCAACGAACAGGCGTCTGATCAAACGGCATCAAACAGATGATGGCTAGGCCGTTATTAAAGGCAAAACCCTGCTTGAAACCTTTCAACGCTCTGGTAAGTTTCATGCGATCCTCATTGAAACACGCTGGTTGTTGAAATCAGAATAACGCGCACACGGAACATAAACTCTGCACCATCCGTGAAGACGTTTTGTGTCGCAGTAGCCGATCATGAGTGTGCGGCCAACAGTCCAGGTTACGTAGGTATCAAAAATGCTGACTTTAAGCATTTATGCTATTCTTACGAGCCCGCCGCGAAAGTACAGATCGATGTCAGGCCAAATAGTGTAGGACCTCAAATAGCAAGGTTCTGGATTGTCGTTGTCACTGCCTAAGAATATTGACTCACCCTGAGAAAATCGCCAATAATCATCGTCGTGCTCGAGCAGAGAATTATCGTTCATAGCGCTTCCTCGCGCCCGCACTCGACGCAGACCCAACGCCCGCGCCCGAGCCAAACCAGCATAGGAAGCTTGCAGAGCTGACAAATTTTACTCACGTTAGCAACACCCACACGTCAGAAATTTCTAGCCATAGGCCTGAATCATGTGTCGAAAGATAAAATCGCATGCTTCCTGACACTCCGGGCCACATAAACGAAAAAATTCCTACCTCCCACATTTTGCCGCTTCGATTAAGCAAGCCTCACCATGCCCGTGTCATTGCTAGTAAGGTTAAAATAGTTTAAAACTATGTAAAGTCTAGGACCGTAGTAGTTGAAGACGTAGGCAATGCAAAAAATCCCAGCCAATGACCACGCTGTAGACACCTCTCTTCTTAAGCTACCCGCACGCATTGCTCACCTTCGCAGGAAAACCAGAGCGTCGTGTGCAAGCTGATCGAAAACAAATCTGGAAGGGGGAGAGGGGTGGCACTGATAAAAAGTGATCTAAACCCCCACGTTGGATAATTGCTGTATCTTATGCCTCTTCTTAATGAGCTCATCATGCTACGTTATCTTCAGCTCAAAACTATTTTGGCTCAGTAATCGAAGACAGCGGTCTACAAGTGTCTATTGACTTGAATAACCGTTCAGTTCCCATAAAAACCACCGAAAATTAGTGCTCCAGCAATTACGAGTATGTGTGTCGAACGTGAGCTGAATCATCTTATTTTCTTCATCCCAGATTTAGACAACCTGAACCTCTAGCCCGCCCATGCCGAGAAAGAGGTAAGGCGAATGGGCATGCCATTTAGCGTCGCAACAGGAGTCAATGAAATGCCACATGAGACTTTGAAAATTGGCATGCTTTTTATTTATATAAAAGCTCAAGTTAATTTTCCTTCTTCACAGTGCTCTATCTTATAGGCACACGTGTCCCCGCGCACAACGCATCGCTGCGCTGCGCGTGGAATACACCCCTGTTGGACACACAGGTCGGGGCCACCTGTTATTCTATTGTCTACGTCAGGCGAATCATCGCCAGATTTTCAACAAAGAGGAGAAGCACTCGGGGGCGTAGCCTATCCACATCTGGGGACAGTTCCTTCCGTTATTTGGATGTAGCTTCCAGATGATGAGGTCGCCATTGTTGAATCGTCCCCACGTATTTAGCTTCATGACCGCGCACCCCATAATGTGGTGTCATGTCGTCCGAAATCTGTGCCGTCGCTGCCGTGCCAGTCTGTGCGCCCGCATTCCTTCTCGCGACCAAACGCCTTGTGTATGTGCTTGTTGTCCATGACAGGCAGCTCGGGGAGGATGAGGCGACGACCATCGAAGGGATCTATCGGCCCAAACACGTCTTCGGCTGTCATCTCCCGTTGGCTGCGGCGTCGGCCGCGACGCTTGTTGTACGTGACCCAACGGCCAGAATACAGCCTGCGCTTGGCAGGCCTGAGCCGAATGAACCAGCTCTGCACGGCCGAAACCTCGTCCTCGTGCGTGGGCCTGTGTGCCATCCAACAACGCATTGGCCGCCCGGCCTCGAGCATCGCCTGCGCGTGCTTCTTGGCCTGCATGCAGCCCGCGCCCCGTCGCAGCTGACGCTGCAGCCGCGTGCGCGTGACGAACTTACTTGGCGGCGCAACAAACATCTCGCCTCACCCTCCTTTCTGTTCTGATTCCAACGAACGGCGCGGCTAACAGGCAGGGAGGAAGCCGGCTATTGTTTGACCGCCGACGCCTGTTAGCCGCGCTGCACGTCGAATCAACGCATGATTGCATACATACAAACGTACGAGCGCGTCGTTTGTGACGAGCAGTTTACGCGAAGATATAAATCGCAAGAACTACCCAATCTATCAAGAAAATAGCACCGAGTATCAATATCGGCCAATTTCCCATTTTCTTATTCTCCTTTCATTGAAATTATCATTCATAGCGTCTTGGCCCGAGGCTTACCCGGGCCGCGAAGCAACAGCTACCAAATGCTCACCCACAGGCAAGCGCGGAGCCTGTCGCGCTCGTACTGTGTTAATTTGGGCTCTCCGCCGAAGATTGCGCGAAGAATGCTGAACATCTTCTTCATCCTTGTCTCCTGTTCGTTACCTCCCTCGTTTAGATTCCCTCCCGCCTATGGTCCGCTGCCCGTGTCAGGAAGACTCGTCGGTGATTGCACAACGCTCGTTGCGACCGGCGTTGGCGGTTCGGGCGTAAAGCAATCTGGTGCATCCGGCACCCTATCGCTCATCCCGCAGTGCTCTGGAATTACGTTGCAATCAGGATCGGCGAAGGACAAGCGATTATCTGTACTGCACGTCTCCGGCGGAAGCGCCTGTTTGCACGTCCCATCTTCTTGGCGTTCTTCGTCCTCCGCGCATGCCGCATCGGAGTTCGGGATCTCATCCCCGGCAGCGACCGCAGCAAACAGCCCAAGAAACATCATCACCACCGTGATGGAAATTACTAGCTTCAAGCTCGTTCTCCTTTCGTTACCTCCCTTTTAACCTTGCGCACGAAGTCTGCGGCCCGTTGATCTCGCGCCCTCGCCAACGCCTGCGCCAGCCGACGCTCACGGTTCGTCAAACCATTACATCCTGCGTTCGCAAAAGCCTTGGGATCAACGCTTCATCAGCGCCCTCGCTGCGCAACCACGCCTCTTCGATGAGTCGTTCATCACGCTTGAGCCATTCGCTCTTGCAATGCGTTGGGGCCGGGCCACGCCGTCCGACGTTATGCTTTGTGCCCACGAAATCCCTCCTTGCTCTCGTAGTCCCACCAGCTGCCTGAAAGTGCAGCATTGAGCCTGTCGATGGCATTGGCTAGCCTCGGCTGCTCACGAAGCCAAGCATCGAAGTCGATGTCCTTTCGCTCTCCGATAATTATTGGCCCGAGCTTCGCTGACGGCCACTCGCCGCGCTCGAGCACCGGCTCATCGAAGTAACCGGCGAGGCGCGCGGCACGCAGCGAGCACAGCCGTTTGAATGCGCGACTGTCGCGTTCGCCCTTATCGCTAGATGAGAAGTCGCTGAACACGTTGCATCACCTCCTTAATGAAGCGAGCGGCCCAATTCCGTTTCTTGAATGTGGGACGTTGACGCGTCAAAAAATCACGCTGCCAACGGCGAAATGCGTGCTCGCAGCCGAGACACGTCAATGTCCTCTCGTGTAGCATTTGTAGCCTCCTTGCTACTAATCATTGAATCGCTCTTCCTCGCAGCGTGTTCATCGCACCCGTCGCTGTGCTACTTGCGCGCCTTGCCTGCGGCGCGAAGCGCGTCGGCCAGCCGCTCGCTGCGGCAGCAGACGAACGCGAAGACGGAGCGAACGTCGGCGAACTGCTCGGCGGGCACCTGCGCGAAGACGCGCGCGGTCACGGGCCGGTGGGCCCGGATGTCCACGTTGCGGTAGCCGGCGAGAACGCCCTTCGACGTCTTCGTGGCGATAAACTCGTCGAACGTGAAGCCGAGCGCCTTGGCGACGTGGGTGAGGCCGATCCGATGCGCAGCGATGTACTTGTCATCGACGTGCCCGGGGACCTGGCGCTCCTTGCTCGACGGCTGAGCCTTCGGCTTGTCGGCCTTGTGCGCGTTGGCCTTACGGGGCCTCGGCGCAGCCTTGGGCTTGGGCGGCTCGATCGCGGCCTTGAGCTCGGTCACGAGCTCCTCGACCGCGTCGGGCATGCTGTTGTCGTCCATAATTACCTCCGTATTTGTAGTCGATGTTGTGTGGGAGGCGCGATGAACACACAGCGAGGCGAGCGATTCGCCGTTGATCGGTGAACATCGATTCGCACGTCCGCAGTGCGGGCGGCGTTTGTCGCGTTCACACATACAAACGCGCGAGCACGTACTTTGTGACGAGCGTCATGCAACGATTTACAATGCTGTACAACAAGCATTTTTGGGAAGAGACCACACTACACACGAAACACAGCACAGCATTAACAGTGCGCAACAACGCGTAGCTTCGCTACATACAAGCGCGGGTGACGGAAACAAAACAACAGCACTACATCCCCCAGCACACAACAGCAATGAAATCAAGCATAGCATTCACATAGAATCCCGTTACACGTAGCTAAAGCAAGGAACCTAGATTCAACCCATGCCCCCTATCTAGGACAGCGCTTCAAGGCGCTCGCCGCTGGCACCTCACAGCGCTCTACAGTACTCCAGTGAACGATATCTTGTTGTTTCTCTTCCCCATTTCCTATCTAGGACCGCCTAAAACCACGAGTTATTCTCCCGCTGTCCACAAGCACCTCACAGCGCTATGACAGTGAACGATATCCTGCTGTCTGAGGTCACCTCACAATGCTGTACAGTGCTTCACGAACAGGACAAAAAAATAGCAGGAACGCAGCACGCCGTGTGCCGCGCCCCTGCTTCGTTCGTTCACGTCGTCGCGCTCGAGATGTTTGTTACTTGCCCGCCGCGCGCAGCGAGTCAGCCAATCGGGCCGACCTGCAGCACACATACGCGAACACGTTTCGCACGTCCTTGAACGCGTCTGCGCTGGCCTGCGCGAACACCCGGGCCGTCACCGGCCTGTGCGCGCGCACGTCAACGTTGCGATAGCCCGCAAGGATTCCCTTCGACGTGCGCGTCGCAATGAACTCGTCGAGCGTGAATCCCAGCGCCTTCGCGAGGATCGTCAACGCGGGCTTGTGGGCTGCAATGTACTTGTCATCGACGGCCCCAGCCTGCTGTCGAACCTTCGTTGTTGCATTTGTCATGTTCGTCCTCCTTGTTGAATGACGAACGCGACAACGTGAATGATCTGTTTCATACATACAAACGCGCGAAGGCCAACGATGTGACAATAAAATCCCATTGATTTACAACTAATTGTTTGTCGATAAGACGGGATTGATGAAACAATGAGATGCGTCGTTCATTGATAGGGTAATGACAACATACATACACAATGATATTGACACAACGATCGCGGGAAATAAACACATCAATGCTGCGCGACGCGATCTGACGTTCGTGCTCACGTAGCGCGCATATGAAAGGGGAGGGGTACTTGTCGTGAGTTACTTTTACTATTTGACGAGAGGAGTAGTTATGCTACACTAGTGGTGGGTGAAGAAATTTCGAGGTTACTTTTCAGCCCGGTGGGGTATAATATACATATGCAGTTAATCGAGTGCCCGTGGGACAACAGCCTGCGCGGCTGGGAGATCTTTGTTCCCGGTCAGGGCAAGATAATCGTCACGGCTGCTTGGGTCGCTGATCGGGGCTTCACGGAGCTGTCTGACGTAGACACGGTGAAGAGGCAGGTGCGCATTGATTAAGTATCGCAATAAGCTGTTTTATTATGGTCTTTTTACCGGCGGGACGCATGACAATGATCCAGGCTGGCTTACAATTTATATTAGCCCCAGAAGAAATGTCCAGCTATGGCTTAGTACAGCCAAGTGGGGCATAAGGACAGCATAAGATGATTTGGAACTTGAATGGCATCGTCAAGGGCTTTTACACAGGCGATGCAATGGTAATGGTACAGTTTATCAATCAGCCGATGCAGCCCTGGCTCAAGCGCTCCGGTAGCCTTCTTTATCTGGGTGTGGGAGACGGGCTGTTGACGCGCGTGGCGTAGCGATGTTGGAGCTGGGACGGGCGCAGGGTAAGGCTGGTACGGGATGGTTCTTCAAAAAGAAATACCCTCCGTATTTTTTCCTTACTAATTTCAATCAATGGACAACGGGAAAAAAGATCAAACCTGCCATACACATGGCCACCCGCATTAACTTAGCGGGTTACGGTTGGGAAGTGGAGATTGCCTAGTCTTTGTTCATCAACCGCAGAACGTGCTCGATGTGCGTCGTGGTGCGCTCCAGCGCTGCAGCACGATAGGCGTCAAATCCCTGTCGAGCGCCCTTCGGCAACGCATCGATGACCTCGCGCGTCACGGCGTCGATGGGATCGATCACCGCGTGGACGATTTCGTGACAGGCCGTTTCGTCTAGCTCATCGTCATCAGTTTCGCGCATGAATTCTAGCGTCGCTGTTGCCTTAAACCACTTGTAGCGCGTATTAGTCTCGCAACAAGCTGCTACAACGCCCGGCACGGCTGCATTATCAAGTCCAGTTATTCCCTCACATTCGATTTTGTATGTTCGCGAATAGTCTTTAAGTCCCAGACGGTTTACCCATCTTTCGCAGGCTTGCTTCCAGCGCTTCAAGGCCTGTTTCTTCGTCATGTTGCTCTCCTCCTCTTCGCTCGGGATGGACATGTTCGTGCAACGGGCCGGTTTCACCGCAAATAAGGCACGTTTGACCCACCCAAAGTTCATCATAGGGCCACTCAGCGACTGCTACGAGGCCTATGCCGCGCTTGTGAACGGCCCATGTCGCAGTTTTGGGAATTTGCAATAGCTTAGCGAAACGCTGCAGGGCCTCAAGGGCACGCTGTGCGCCCTCGCCATGTCCAAACATTGTATCAAATGTGGTCCACCAATTAGGCACTATTCACTCCATTTCTCATAATAATTATACCACGTTATTGTTCAAGATTATGTTATAATGATAATTGTGAAGCATGGAAGTCCATCTACTTATTCTAATAAAAAGTGTCGGTGCATTGATTGTACTAAGGCTTGGACAGTCTATGTAATGCCACGTATAAAGCGATGGCGACAAAGTCGGCGAGAGAAGGATTTTACCCTAACTTGTGATATTTGTGGCAGTAAAAATTCAAGTGAGCGTGTTCTTGCAAGAGATCATAATCACGAAACGAGCAAAAATAGAGGACGGCTTTGTGTTAGGTGTAATTTAGGATTGGGCTACTTTAAAGATAGCCGTTCTTTACTTCGTGCAGCAATGCATTATCTTAAATATTGGGCAAATAATGATGATATGTTATAATTTATGTATCAGCGCTTTAGGAGGTACACATGACCAGTGAGAGAGTTCCTAGTTTACGATTACCACCTAAAAAGGAATTGGCCTGTCGGCTGATCGCCGAGGGAGCGACCCAGACGAAAGCCGCAGCACACCCCCAGGTCAACGTAACGAAGCAAACTCTTACAAAATGGGCTAAAGATCCCGATTTTCGTGCCCGCATCGAGGGTTTGCGCACCGATCTGGAGCTGCAGGCGCAGGAGATCATCAAGGGCGGCATCGTAGACGCGGCCGAGGCCGTAGTGCGCATCGCCGCAGGCAATGTTAAGGTCAAGATCATTGAAAACGGACAAGAGGCAGAGGTTGATGCGGACTCGCGGGTGCTCGGCGCTCGGCTCAAGGCCGCACTCTGGATCCTCGAGTCGGTAAAGCGCAAGAAGCTGCCCGAGCCCCGCTCCAGCGGCGAGCGATCAGCAGCCGCGCAAGCTGACATGGCAGATCCTGCAGATGCAAAAGAATGGCTTGAGCGATAGGAGGCGACATGAGTGAAGAAAGCGGTTATCCTCAAGAAGTCGTTCCCGAGCTAAAGCGTAAACTAGCCGCTGAAGCGTTAGCGGCCGAGGCCGAGGCGCGGATGTACGACGCCGACGCGCAGAAATTGACCGCACAGGCGCAGAAGCTCGCGGCCGAGGCCGAGCAATGCGAGGTCAATTCCCGCTCTATGACGCGCAAGGAGAAAGACGAACTCGCGGGTAACAAGTATCATCACGTGTACGTGTTCAATGACCCGGTATTTGCCGGCTCGGTCGGTGCCTGTATGTCTCAGCTTAACATTTGGTCGCGCACTGAGCCCGGCTGCGACATCGAGATCGTGTTCAACTCGCCGGGCGGCTCGGTGATCGATGGCATGGCACTGTATGACTTCATTCAGATGTTGCGGCGCAAGGATCACAAGATCACGACCGGCACGATGGGCATGGCAGCGAGCATGGCAGGCATTCTGTTGCAGGCCGGCGACGTGCGATACATAGGCAAGGAATCCTATGTCCTCATCCACGAGATCAGCACAGGGGCGATCGGGAAAATCGGCGAAATTGAAGACACGGTAGAATTTGTTAAAAAGATTCAGAAGCGTGTTATTCAGATTTTTGCTGCTAGATCGAACAAGTCAGCAACATATTTTGAAAAACATTGGAGACGTAAAGATTGGTGGCTGTCAAGTTCCGAAGCTATGGAAATCGCCATTGTTGATGAGATTCGATAGTTTATGGACCCCTCGCAACAGCTGCTAGATCGCGGTCGCAGGGCCGCTATTGATTTCGATACATATTTACGTTTCGTGCTCGATATTCAGACTGAGGAGCACCAGCGTGGTTGGCTTGCAGCCTGTCAGGAGATAGGGGATAAGCCCAGCGGGCAGAAGATCATCATCGTCGCCCCGCCCGGCAGCGGCAAATCTGTATACGTGGGCGTCGGCTTCACCTCGTGGATGATCGGCCGCTATCCCAATGAGCACTTCGGGCTGATCTCGTTCGCCAGCGAGCCAGCGATGGAGCGCGCGACCGCCGTCAGAAACATCATCGAGCACGAGCAGCCGTTTCGATTCACGTTTCCCAACGTGGAGCCCGACTTCTCGTCCTGGAGTAAGTCGTCATTCAGGGTCAAACGCAGCCGCACAGGTGACCCGCACCCTACGCTTCGCGCTACAGGCGCGCTGGCGGCTGTGGTCTCGTATCGACTATCGGGCCTAGTCATCGATGATCCGCACGATCCCAAGAATAGCGACACCTCGCGCAAGCGCGAGAAGGTCTACAAGAATTACGTTGACGCGATCTCGACGCGGCTCATTCCCAATGCATGGCAGCTCGTGATTACGACGCGCTGGGCCGATGATGACTTCGCGGGACAGCTCATAAAGTTGCGCTACAAAGGTGCACCGCTCTGGCGGGTAATCCACATACCAGCGCTCGACACACGCGGACGCAGCTATTGGCCGCTCAACATCCCCACGGAGGAGCTGAAGCAAAAACAGCACAACATGGCGTCGATGTTCGCCATCCAATATATGGGAGACACGACGGGCGGCGAGACGCAGATCATTCAACGCGTAGGCGTCTACGAGGATTACGAGGCTGATGATAACGGCTGCCCGACGCCCGCGTTCGCTAAGGAACGTGATTTGATGGTGGGTAAGGGCTGGGACACAGCCCTCAAGGACAAGCAGGAGAATGATTTCTCGGTGAGCTACACCGGCGGGCTCGACAAGAGCGGGGTGCTCTGGGTGCTCGACCGCTACAAGGCGCGAGGCACCATCAGAGACATCGTTGACAACACGATTGATGACCACAAAAAGTGGTTGCTCGCGGGCGTGTGGTTCGAGGACAGCGCAGCCGGTACGCCGGCGACGCAGTTGATCATGGAGGAGGCACCGCTGGTGCCCTGCGACACGGTGTTTTACGGCGGCGGTAAGCGCAACAGGGCCGTCGTGCTTGCGCAGTATATTCATAGCGGTCAAATTCGCTTTCCCCGCTGGGCTGAATGGTTCGAGGACTGCAAATACAATCTGACATATTTTCCCCACGCAACGCACGATGATGATGTAGACGCGCTGTTCGTGCTGGCTGACAACATGTTCAAACTTCGCCACCCAGACACCTACAGTAGCCGGCAACGTGCTGTACTACAGATCAGATAAATAGTGTTACAATATGAATTGAGTAATAGTAGCAAGGAGATGCTGGGTGCTTCCTGATGGCGGCGGTAAGTCTGCGCCTAAGAAATCAAAAAAGATTGATTTAAACATCGAGTCGCTCTATAAGACGTGGGAGGCGATGCAACGTCGAAATCCGGGCCTGCGTGACGTTCGGCTGGAGCTGCTCAACAAGAAAGCGCCGGAGGGGCAACTGGCATATTTTATGGCTGAAAATGTGCAGAGTTACGGGGGCGCGAAGGGGCGTGCCAGGTACGACAAGGAGATCAATCTTGGCCCAACTATGAGGCTGTTCCTTCCTTCTCTTAAAAAGTCATTCAGCCAATTTGAAAGTTACCCGAAGATAGCAAATTCTGGTTCACGACTTACACCGTTAACAGTCAATCGCGATTTGACTAAGTGGATAGCGAGCGTCTTGCGACACGAGGCGGCCCACGCGCTTAATCAGAAACAGGCCAACATTGGTGCAACTGATATTCCGGTAAAGCCAAACGAAGCAACAGAGGCATCTCGTCTTAATCCCACGACCCCAGACTGGCCATCAAATGTTCACGAAAAAAGATTTCAGACTATTAACAGAGGATTGGGCGGCTTTTCTAATGAACCAGTTATGCCTAAGATCGGGATTCCTCCCGAACTAGCCAGACTTCTTATTGGCAAACGGAGCGGATAAACAATGAGTTCAATTCCTAAACCAAACGGAAAGTCTGTTCGTGATTTGCATATGCGTCTGGAGAAACATTGGCTGCCGCGGTTTGGTGTAGATGCAGAGTTTCGTGATCTCGTCCATCAGCGCAACAAGATCGAGACGCTCGAAGAGGGCGAAGATCGTAACATGATCCCAATCGAGTTACACGCAGGAAGAGCTGGGGGAATCGTTGAGCATGCTAATGGGCTGCTTATGGCCTCGCCTGACTGGCACGTTGATCCGATCACGCTCAACACCGAGGACGCCCGCGTGGCTGAGGAAATCGAACGCGCGATTGCAGCGCTGCACGAGCAACAGTTAGTGGCAAACAATTATTGGCCTAGTGTTGGGCGTGACGTGCTGACGTACGGCCGCGGATTCGTCAAGGCCATGCCGATGATGTCACTGTGGACGGCTCAGGAGGGCTTCCCGGTGCGCAACGACAAGGAGACCGCGGACGTATACCTCGACCGCGTGCGAAAGTTCAAGGAGTCTGAGGGCCGATTTCCGTTCGTGATTCAGCACGTGCCGGCCCTTAGCATTTTGCCGTTGCTTGATACAAATGACAATGTGCTGGCGACCATCGAGGTCAAGTATGTGACCGCCAAGGTGCTCGCCGATGACATGGGATCCGCAACGGTGCAGGAGCTGATTCAGCGTCGTACGATCAAGTGGTATGATGAGCTGCCCGTGATCGAATACATAGACACAGAATGGGTTGCATATTTGCTAGCCGGCACAACGCCGCGCGACCGCACGCAGCTCGGCGATATGCCGGGCGACGTGATAGGTAGTTCGCTACCCGCGCAGTCTCGCAGCTATGAGTCGCTGCGCACCTGGCGCCACGGGCTTGGCAAAACGCCAGTGGTCATGATCCCCGGCATCCGCACAGAGCTCACTGACTATCAGTCTAGGTGGAAGTCATTCCTCTTCGACGCAAAAGAAGCGCTCGAGGCATATGACTTTTTGCTGTCGAGGCTGATCACCATGGTATGGGCCTACTACCTACCGTCGTACCTGTGGCGACTGGGCGCGAGCTCAGCGCAGTTCTCGGGGCGCGACAGGCCAACGCTGCGCGTGAACTTGGGCGGCGTGACGGTGATGTACGCAGACGAAGATCTTGACACGCTACCTATCCCGCAAGGCCTGCCCGACGCGACGATGCTGCTGGCGCAGTGCGACGACATCATCCAGCGCCACACGCTCGAGGACGTGCTGTTCGGGCGCGTGCAGGGCGCCGCGCCGGCTTACCAGGTAAATCTGCGGATCAACGTAGCGCGATCGAAGCTTTCGCCAATCGCACAGAATCTGGCAATTGGGGCCACCCGCATCGCTGAATTATTTCTGCGTGGCGTCGAACAGTTAGGTGAGGCCGTCTTGATCAAGGGCAACCGCGTTACGACGTCCATGGCAAAGCAACACAGAAGCCGAATTTCTGCGCGCATTCAACCAAAGAGCCCCGCTGACAAGGCGCAGGACATTGGTACTGCCAACCTCGCGTTACAGTTCGGGCTGCCGTGGGATTGGATCTGTGAGAAGATCCTCGGCATTGATGACCCGGCGACGCTTCGGCTGCGCAAGGACATCGAGGAGCTCGAGCAGCTGCCGCCCGTCAAGGAGCGGCTGATGCAAGACGCGCTGAAGGAGCTTGAGGCGCTGATCAACGAAGACGAGCAGCAGGACCTCTCCCAGATTGATATGAGCGGGCTGCCGCCCGAATTCGCGGCTGCCGCGGCACAGTTGATCGCCGGCGGGGCCAGCGGGGGCGAGGTTGCGGCGGGCGAGGTCGGCGTTGCACCGTCGCCTGAAGGCGGGCTAGGGCGCGGCCCGTACCCGACGGGGGCAGCGCCCACGACAATTGCGCCGCGAGGCCTAGGTACGGCGAAGGCGCAGCCGCAGCCATCCGGCACGGGAATCCCGGCATCGCCGCTGGGAGAGGGAATTTAACATGGCAATGATGGAGACGAAGCGGGCCCCATCGGCCACGCCGAAGGACATTGCGGACCGGTGGGAGTATACAGTCAGCACGCTGGCAAAGCAGCTCCAGGCAAAGCGCAAGCAGATCAGGAGCACGATCGGCGCGCGACCCTACAGGGGCGTGCCGGTTAACGAGGCCGAGCTGTTGCGGCGATACTCGCAGATCAGACACGATCCCGTGGCGCTAACGGCCGTGCTCAAGGAGAATGCAAAGTTTACGGCTGATGGGCGAGCGCTCGTGCCCAAGGCGCTGATCGAGCGAATGACACAGATGGAGGAGAAGTTCCGAAGGGAGGGATTAAGTTAGATGCAAATTTTTGGTAAAATAAGGAGCGGCCTAAAAAGCACGCCGGAACCAGGTAGTTTTTGGGGGCTTTCATCGCAGCAGATGGCAGCGATGACGCCAGCACAGCGAGCGGCACTGCAGGCCTCCAAAGCTTCAATAGGTGGGCTTGCCGGCAACGCACTATCTTTTATGAGGGGCCTTCGCGAAGTCGGCGCCGGGGGCGACCAAAGTCTTGAGGATCTCATCAATCAGGCGATGGGCGGCGACGGTGGTGGTGGTGGAGTATCATTCGGCAGCACGCAGGCCGGGATGGCACAGGAGGCCGCTTTTGCTAGGCAGGCTGCGGCCGAGGATTTTGCTCGACAGTTACAGCTTACACAAATGCAGCAACAGTTTGAGTTAGCCGAACAAGAGAAGCAGCGGGAGTTTCAGCGCCAGCAAGCATTGGAGCAGCTCAAGTCCGAGCGTCAGCGCATTTATACCGACATGTTGGGCACCGATCCAGTGCGGGCTGTTTTGTTTGCGATGGGCATCGGCGGTGAGATCTTGCCGGGCGGCGAGCAATTTGCAGGCCTGCCGCCGATCCAGGGTGCGGAACAGCAGGCAGCCAAGACCCAGACAGCGCTGCAGGGTATCCTGGGTGGCCCAATTGGGCTAGGCCAGGCCGGCGTAACGGGACTGCCTGACGTTGAGAAGGCCGCGGCTGCGTACTCGGCTGGTCAGGGCGCTCAAGGTTCTATCAGCGATCTTGGATCGGCGCGCACGTTGCTTACATCAGGATTTGGAGTCGGTGCGACGCCTGGCCAAGGCCGTCCAGGCCTAAGCCGCGAGGAGGCACTTCGGCGTATCTCGGCTGTCACGCCGCAAGGAGCCTTCTAAGGTTTGACGATTTCTCTATTGAAGGCCTGGGCCGGCGTGCTCTCCCGCCGGCTTCAGCCTTTTTCAGGCTAAATATATATGATTCCAACTGAAGGCTCCTCATCTCGTCGAACGGGCTTCCTCGACAAGTACGAGACTCCTGACCAAATAGTTAGGCGTAACGCATTGGCCAAACAGGCCGAATCGCGCACGCGATTGCGTTCGATCTTTAGTGCCGCTATGCCTTCTGTACGTGATATGCTTGCACGCAGGACGCAGGAGCGAGCCCTACAGTTACGCAATCGACAGCGGCAGGCCGTGCAAGACTTGCCATTTCAACGCGTAGCAGAGGCCCAGCGACAAGCGACGCAGGCCAAGCGGGAGCAGTTCCAGCAAGAACTCGCGATCAATCAGGCACGAGCGCGCTTTCGGCAAATTGAACAAAACACAGCGCCCCTGACGCTTGACGAGGCAACAAATATCGCCACTCCTGTCAAACCGCTGCTTGGCTCGAAGCAGATGCCAATCAAACTTGGTCCTGCAGCGCCGAGCGACATTGCCCGTATCCGCGTTCAGCCAGTTGAAGTTCAACCCCAATTATCACCAAGACATCCTGGCGCTCCCCGCACGGTGGCAGAGCAGCTAAAACTAGCGGCGACAGAACGTCAATTTGGTATTAGCCTTGATGCTCTCCCGCTTACGCCTAAGCAGAAGGAACTGGTGCGCAACGAGATAGACAAACGGGGTGTGTTGCTCGTCTCTAACAGTGACGTTTACCGATTTGCCGGCAACGTGCTCGCGGGCAAGGAGCCAGGCTTGCCGGGTGGCATCTACGCACAGCCCGAGTACTCCTTTGACAAGCAGAGCGCTGCAGACCTCAAGCCGTTGGAAACATTTAAGGATGCACAGCGCGGCCTGGTTCCGCTGGCGATGCAGCAGACGACCGCCTATGGCCGCTTGCTCGAAAAGTGGAAGCAGGAGAACCGCAGCCAGGCGCCGCAGGCCCAGCAACAGCAGGCAGATCAAGAGACTGCCAAGGCGTTCTTTGATCGCGTTGACGAACTGCGCGGCCTGGTGCGTGATAACCTTGACGAAAGCAAGGTCAAGGATCCAGAAAAATACGTCGACCCACTCGTTGAGATGGAACTTCGACGCGCAGAATTGCTCGACCAGGCTAAGCGCGAATGGCAGGTACAGCGGGGGCTTAGCGCAAAGGCCGACGTACCTGATGGCGTAGCCACCGAGCTAGGCGATCAAGTCGACAAGGTCGTCAATGCCGAGTTCAAGAGCGTATTTAGCCAGATGCAGGTTAAGCCGCAGGGACTATTCAACAAAGCCATCGCGGCCGTCTCCGAGATCCCGGGACTTAATCGGCTCGTGCCGGCGGGCGTTGCAGCGCTCGAACTCGCAGAGTCGATCGTACGCGCGCCGTCGACCATCTCTCGTGGCATTGGTGAGGCCGCAGGCGGGGCTATCGGCGGTGAGCGCGGCGCAGAGATCGGCGGGGCGATTGCAGGTGGCCCGACCGGTCTTTCGCGTGAACTTGGTGATAGGCTTGCCAAGCGAGCGGGTCTAGACTTCAGGCTTAGCCGACCGCTCGACATCTTTCGCTCTGACGAGGAGCGCGACATAGGTAAGCGTTTTAACTTTACGTCGTCGCCGACGCTCAACCAAGAGCTCGGGACTGTCTTGTTCGCGGTGCAGCGCGGGCGACTGCTGGAGTCGCTGTTGCCGGAGTATGCGTTAGAGAACATCGAACATCGTCTAGGACCCGCTGGACCTGCAGCGCGACGTTTTGAGGAGTTCTTTACATCTCCTGTTGGACTGGCCTCGCTACTAATTCCGGGATTTGCGAAAATGGCGGCTATCGGCGAGCCAGCGGGCATAGCAGCCGCCACGGCTGCGCGCGTTGCCGGCGCACCGCCGGCGATTGAGATCGGCGCACAGCTGGCCGGTAACATCCTTACGCCAGGCGCTGGCCTTGTGCCGGTGCGTGTTGCGATGCGTGGCCCTCTGAGGCCGCTGATAGAGGTGACGGAGACCTATAAGGCGTATGGCCTATTTCCCCCCGAGACGGCGATCAAGGTCGTCGAGGAGCGGGCCGCAAAGCAGTTGATCACCGGCATCATAGAGGACCTTGACTCAAATACGATTGACATCGCGGCCATCGCGACGGCAAGCCCGCCGGTGGCCAACAGGATGTATCAAAAGATGGGCACGCGGGCGGCTGCCTATCAGCTTGCCCAAAACATGCTGTCTGCCGGCATTGATCCGCAGCTCATCAGGCCGACGTTGCAGGCGATGTCGAACCTGGGCCGCGACGGCGCACGGGCACTCGCTGCGATCCCCGAGGCGGTCAAGGGTAGCCGTATCTGGCCGCTCATCATGCGCAACTTGAATCTAGGAGGCGTCGGGCGGGTGCTGGCGGAGGAGACAGGCGCACTTAGGCTCGGCGGTGAACTGCAGGAGATCACGACACAACAGTATGCTAGAGCCCTGCGCAACATTGTGCAACGCGAGGAGGGACGGGTTATCGCAACGACCGCTGAGACCGCGCCGATCGAGGATGCAGTGATGGGCTATGCTCGGGCGCGGGGAACGACGATCGATGACTTGCTGCGCGAGTTTGCAGACACGCGTCAGGTGCCGGCCGATCTAACAGAGACGGCTGCATCAGCGGCGGAGGATCTGCCGGGCGGGGCGGCGAGGCTCGCAGGCGACGAAACAGCAAACGATATGACCGAATTCCTTCGAGGTAGCCTGGATCCTGTTGAGGAAGCCGCTAAGCCAACGCTCGCGGAGCTTCGGGCCGGTCAGACACTTGAGGCAGCGGCGCCTGCCAGCAGCCCCGAAGAAGCGGCGGCCATCGATGCCTTCCTTAAGCAAAAGATCGTCAAGCCCAATGTCTTTGGCCGGATCGTGGCGCAGGCGCTGAACTTGCAGCCAGGTAAAGTGCCGACGAAATCGCTCAAGGAGCTCGCGGGACTACGTCAGGTCGCAGAGTCTGAAGACAATCTGGCCAAGCTCCTGACCTCGTGGTTCAACCGTAACAGGGGTCTTAGAAAGCTGCTGACAGGCGATGTCAAGAAGCTGGTCAGCGACCTCTGGGACAGCCAGGAAAGGTTGGCCGCGCTGGAGCGCAAGGCGGGGCTGCCCGAGGGCACGATCTCGGTCACGTCCGCGACCCGCAGGCCATGGCTGGGCGGAGCCGGCGACCTCACGAACGCCCGTCCCAAACTTCTCAGCAACAATGCACAGCTGAACGAGGCAGTCGGCAAGGAATTTGAAAAATCCGGGGGACACATCCGCAATTGGCTCTATCAGTCTGTTGAGAGCGCAGATATTGCAAATGATATAACGGCGACAGTGTTTGAGCGGACACTAGTCAAGCTCAGCACGCTGCGCGGCGCAATGGACGAGGCGGGATTGCGTCAATACCTCTGGCGCTCCGCCCGCAATGCACTTAAAGACTATTTCCGCAGCCAGGCGGTGGATCATGATGCCTTCCCGAAGCTCATCGAAAGGCTGACCATGGCGCAGCCGCTGGGTCCGGAGGAGGCCGCGTTAGCGGCGGAGCGAAGTGATCAACTGCGCGGGGCGATCTCATGGCTGACACCGGCCGAGCAACAGTTAATCGGAGCGCGATACGCAGAGGGCATGCCGCTCGACAACGCAGCGAAGGCGCTCGATCTCGCCCCCGCGACGGCCAGAAAGCAGCTCTCGCGCGCGATCATCAAATTGCGGGCGTTCATGCGCGAGCTGAGCAGCAAGGAGGCGGGTGGCGGAAGAGTGCCGTTTGAATTACCCGGAGGCAAGCAGTCGAAGGCACAGCGGCAGGCTATCGAAAAGCTGACCAAGACCTACCCCGTCACAGATGCACTCGAGGAGGGCTCAAGCTTCGTGCTGCCTGACGGCCGCATTTTGAAGATCAACAGTGAGGCCGCTAGTCATGTTGACGTGTTGCGCACGCTTGATCCGAAATTTGATCCCGCGCAACTTAGCTTTGATGAACTTGAGCAGGTCCTCGTGCGCTTCATGGAGGACATGGGAACGGTTAGGGTGAGCAAGCAAGAGGGTGTGATAACAACCGTCATAGGAGCCGAGTTGCGAGGCGTGCCGACGAGCGAGCAAGTAGCAACGCTTGAAAAAATAATCATAAACACCCCACAAGAAGGTAGTCTCTACTTTGACCTATATGCAAAAAATGCTAAGACCTTGGAGCCCTTCGGGGGCCTAAGCAGGGGCGCAGAGAGCAATGAGACAGTTGCCGCGTGGGTGCGTGAATTCAGGACCAATCCGCCGGAGGAGTGGGTGCCGCGCGCGGCCGAAGAGGCCGGCGTGCCCACCGACGCTGAGATCAACAGCATCGCCGAGGAACTGGGAATCAAGGCGCGCACCGAGGTTAAGGCGGCTGGGGACGAAATTGCTGTTAGCAATACTGAAGAGATAATTAAATCACTTAAAAAACTTAAGAGACTTGAAACAACTACAGTAGGAGATATAGATGAGCCTATTCCTATATTTGTTTCACCGAATGGGGAAGCGTCTTTTTCAGTTAATTATGGCGCAGGTAATATTGGAGAGCACGTCCTAGTTGCAGATAAAGTATTTAAGGGCTTAAAAGACAGTCTTCGTCAAATGCACGAAACTGGGTGGCTACGTGTTAGGCCAATATACAGTTCATCAGGAAGTTTAATTGAAGTAAATGTTCAATTTCAAGCGCAGGAGTCACTTTCTAATGTTCTTAAGGTAGTTAAGCAAGCAAAATCTCAGGCATTATCATCAAATAAACAGGACTTTTTGCTACATATCGACGTAGGTGATTTTGATTATCCAATATCAAAAACCTTTAAAATTGTAAGCAATGAAAGTGAAAACTTTACACGTACTAAACTTACACAGTGGCTAGAACAAGCAAATATTCCAACGCGTGAAGTTAAAATTACACAAGCAGGCGAAGAGACAGCGGTAACGCAGGTGGGCGCTGAACAACTTGATCGCTCGGGCCTGCGCATTCACAGCGCGATGGATGGCACGCGTCTGACGCCTGAGGCCGAGCGCGTCCTCGAGCGCTGGAATATGGGTCAAGAGGTCAGCCGCGCAGAACTCGTAGAGGCTGCGCTCGCCGAGGGGCTGCCACCCGCCAAGGTAGCGCGCGCTCGCCGTGAGGTGCTTGTGCAGGCCCTGGCCAGCAAGAAGGACGTGCTGGAGTCGATCTCGGCCGTTACGAATGACTCGTTGCGCGCGGACGTGAAGATCCCGGGCGAGCTGCGCACGAAGGTCGAGCGCCTCATCTCGCTGGGCCGAAAGGCCACGCTGGGCGACCTCAGGGCCACGGCCAAGAAACTCGGCCTTGAGCTGCCGCCCGCCGAGGGGGCCGAGTCGAAGCGGATCGCCGCGATGAGCGTGAAGAAGATGTACATATCCGAGCTGCATGCAGCTGCACGATCACACGGAATCGATATTGCGTTAACGAAGAACCGCAAGGAGCTAGAACCTCTTGTCGAGCAGGCACGCATAGCAGAGACCAAAGCACAGGGCCTCAAGTCTCGATACCTCAACGAGCTCTCGAAACTCATCACCCCGCGAGGCGTGACTCAGGCATCGCCACGCGCCGTCGCAGCGCCGAGCGTGGTCAAGCCAGGCGCGGGCGGACCGCTCTCCAGGATTGAACCGAGCGACGTGAAGCGCGTGCTTACCGACATCGTAGAACAGCAGAATTCGCCTGACCATCTGCAGAAGGTGCGATTCGCCGTCGAACAGGAACTGGAACGCACCAACCAGACGGCAGACGAGGTGGTTAACTCAACGGCCTGGCTCGAGTTCGGCCGCTCGCCAGTGGGCGGCGCAGGCGCGCAGGTTGTCATCGACACGCGCTCAGCGATGCGCGACTTCGAGGAAGCCACGCGAGGTCTACGATACTCGCCTGATCCTGTAACGCGCGGGCGCGCGATCGCCGATGAGGCCATCAATTTTGAGACCGGTGGCACAGGCGGCGGGGGCGGTAGCAAAATTCCAACTGGGCCTACCGTGCCGCACCCAGAAGATCCGGCGGGCAAGGGACGATCTATCCCCACCTCAGGCTCGCTTGCTTTTCATATTCAAAACTTCGAGTGGGGCATCAACAATTGGATGGGCGCAGCTACTAGGCTCGTCGGCAAGGCCCCGCCCCTGCGCCACATGATCGAGTGGGTAAATCCCTCTAACTTCTTCAAGCAGGAGGGTCCCGCTGGTAGCGTGTTTGGCGGTTACCTCGGAAAGTCCCAGGCCGAGCGAGGCCTGCTGGCTTCGCTCGAGTATACGATGCAGCGCGACGCGAGGAAGTTGTTTAAGTTCAGCGATAACATCGCGGTGGGCATCACGTCTAAATCAGGCGAAGCCATGACGCCGGAGTACCTCGTTGAAGCATTCAAGAACAACCCCAGCGACCTTCTCAGGGCCGAGAAGGGCAAGATGCTGGGCGGGCTAACCGATAAGCAAAATGACTTTTTGACAAAGCTAACGAAGATGCTTGATGAGCAAAAGGCTTATGAGGAGTGGATCGGCGTAGCACCTGACGCGTTGTGGGGCGAGGACGTAGGCGCGGGTACGTATTTCCCGCATATTGTCATCAAGTCCCAGAGCAAGGCCGAGCGCGAGGCAGCGGCACTGGCCGGCAAGGATGCAATGTTTGACTTCGTGCGCGGCTATCAGCGCGACCGGTACTTTTCAACGATGTACGAGGGCATGCAGGCCGGCGAGCAATATGCGGATGGGCTCGTGATACCGGTGATGGCGCGTATTCGTGCCGGCCGTGCAGCTGCGCTTGACGCCGAGGTCGTGCAGGCGCTTAGTGACATCCCTGGCGCGTTGCAGGAGTTCAAGGTGATGCTGGGCAAAGCGCAGCAAGATGGCGCCGGCGCGGTGGTCAACTATCTGAGTTCGTTCAATAACATCGCTCGCCCGCTCGTCACCAACTTTGACCTCGGCTTTATCGGCTTGCAGCTTGTTCCCGCTGGTGCCCGCAACCCGGTCGCGGGCGTGCAGGGTATCCTGATGACGATCGACGGAATTGCAAATACATCGCTGATGGCATCATATATGAAGCGCCAGCTTGCGCCGCAGGAGTTCCTGGGCGGCAAGAGCTGGCTTGAAGACTTCTTCGCCAGCGGCGGGATCTGGAATCAATCAGAGTTCACGTGGGAGTTCGCGGCGCAGGGGCGCGGGTTGAGCTGGCTCAACAAGGGCCTTGGCGCTCGCTTCAACCACGCGTTCTCGAACGGCGTTAACATCGCATCGCTCGAGACCTACAAGGGCATGGTCGGTGTCAACGACTCGCTGTTCAGGCTGCTTGGCAACCGGCGCGCGACCTCACTTATCACCCGCGCGTTTGCAGGTTTTATCCCGATCGAGGGCCAGACATCGAGGCAGATGGCGGCGTCGGTCGCTAATAAGCTCACGCTGCGCATGAACTCAGCGGCGCTGGGGATCTCGCGCGGTCAAGCACGGGCCGAGGCGGGTCTGCTATTTGCACCGCGATATTATCGCGCGGCGTTTGGCCTGCTGGGCGACGCGATTCAGGGTGGCCTACGGGGCGCCGAAGCGCGGCGTGCACTCGGTCAACTTATCGCATCGGTATTCGCAACGAACTATGGATTGCAGGCTGCGGGCGCAGGAGGCCTCGACCTGCAGCCGTTTAAGAAGGATGGCACGCCAAATCCAAACTTCATGACGATGCAGATCGGCAATCTGCACGTCGGCCCCGGCGGCCCGTTCCTATCGATCTTCAATCTGCTGGTCAGGTCGACTGCGCGCGATCGCGAGGGCGACTACATGCTTGACCTGCCGTTTGGGGTCGGCCTGAATCCTGGCCTCGCCAAATGGGACCTGAGCGAAAATCCCATCATGCGGTGGGGGCGCGGCAAATTATCGCCCGTCGCGGGCCTGGTCGTTGACCTTCTCTCCACGCGCAATTGGCAAGGTGAAAAGATCGACAATCCGATGGACTTTCTCAACGTCATCGCGCAACGCGTTATGCCGTTCTCCCTCCAGGCCGGCTACGAGGCCTATAAGCACGGCGACAGCCTGCGCGACATTGCAATATCAGTCGGGTTTGAGTATTTCACCGGTGCGCGCACGTGGCCCACGTCAGCATATGAGCGGCTTCGTCAGGCGCGCGACGACGAAGCGCAGCGGTTATTCAACAAACAGTACAGCGAACTGAGCGGCCCACAGAAGGCCCAGATCAACGAGGCCAAGCAAATCCAGGACCTCGCGCAGGTAGCCAACGATCTCTCGCGGACAAGGGAGCTCGCGAGCGTCACGCAGCGCGATAAGGAGGCCATGCTGCTAGACCAGTGGGTAACGACGGGCGAGGTTCGCGACACCGCCGGCAAGGTTGTGCTCAGTCAGTTTACGACCCAGGCCGAGGACAACGGGCTGTTCGACCGGGGTGAGGTCGATGGCCAGCAGTGGATAGCTCGCTACAAGGACCGGCAAGACGCGTACTACAATGTGCGCGACGGCTTGCGCGTTGGGCTGCACCTAGGTGAGACTGGCACGAGTGCCGTGCCGAAGGGCCAGGAGTTCCCGGAGCCGACGTTGCCGGTAGACAAGGCCATCGACGCGTACTTCTCGATCACGCCGAAGACATATCTCGACCCGACGGGCGAGCCAGACTGGGACACGTATTTCCCGGCCAAGGAAAGGGCCTATCGGGCGGCGCTGACAGCGGCGACGCAGGAGGGCAGTGCTAGCGAGCGAGCGCGGGTTGAAAAGATGCTACGGCCCATCGAACAAGACCCGGTGGTGCTTAAATTCAAAGGCGCGCAGGGCATTATGACACAACTTAAGGAAATGCCCAAATATCGATTCCTCAACGCTGAGGAAAGCACACAGGTTGATGTGCTGCTGACGCAGGTACAAACTGCGCAGCGTGAGGCAAAGCTGAACGGCGGTGACCCGCCGGCCCAGCGTGAGATTCTCAGGTCGTTGCTCACAAAGCTCAGCCCCGGTCATTCACTCTATAAGGTCGTAGCTGTTGCGTTCCTGCGCAGCACGCCAAAGACGCGCGAGGCGGTGTGGAACCCTGAACGTGATCAGCTTGTGCTCAACAGTCCAGACGCCGTGAAGTTCTATATTTCACTTTATCGCAACATGAGTGAAATCAACAAGATATTGTTTCTTCAGAAGTACGGCAACAAGTATTTTTCCAGTAATTTTATCACGCAAGAGGGACTTGATTTATCAGGCGCGATTGAGGGAATCGACATCGGTCAATAATCTCGACGTGTTATAATTGTAATAGCGACACGGACGCTCACTGAGCAACCGTGAGCAATACATAACCAGGAGAGCGCAGGAGTCGTAGGGCTTTGAGCGCTTTTTTGCTACAAGGAGGTACTTCAATGGCCGATCTTGAAGAAGGTCAGGTGCAGGAGGACTTAAAAGAGCCGACCGAGCAGGCTGCCCCAGAAGGGGAAGTCGAGGGCGCATCCCCGCCCGCGACACCGGAGGCCAAAGCTCCCGAGGCAACGCCCGCTGAAAAGCAGGCCGAGCCGGGCGAGCAACAGGCCGCACCGTCTGAAGACGAGTTGCCGCTTGATGCGCTGTTGAGGCGCGAGGACGTAAAGCGCACCATTCAGTCGGCCGCTGATCGGGCTTACGAGAAGGCCAAAAAGCGCTTCGGCGAAGAAGCTGAGCGCCAGGCCCGCGAGCTTGATGTAGAGCGCGAGAACACAGAGCGCCGGCGGCTGATCGAGGAAGGTGACTACGAGACCCTCGGTCGCCAGGAGGCCACGAAGGCCCAACAGCAAGAGCGTGTATACGAGTCGCTTCGCCAGGCGGGGTCTGTGATTTCACAGGCCACCGCCGAGCGCTACAACGAGACGCTAGGCGAAGAGACGGTGGACGAGATCATCAAGGAGGTCGGGGGCCGGGACGGTAACATCGTCGATTTGAATCTCGCGTTGGCCAAGGCCGAGCGAGAGCGGGCTGTCAGTCAGGCCGTGAAGGAAGCGACGACCGGGTTCGAGACCAAGATGAGATCTGAACTTGATGCGCTCCGCGCGGAGCTGGGGTCACAGCGACGCTCCGAGGTAGGCGCACAGGGCTCCGAGAAGATTTCGGGGGCGCCGGCCGAGACGCGCACGCCGACCGAGGAACTGACGTACGAAAAGGCGTCAGCGGCCTTCGGCACGGGTGACCTGTCCTGGGCGGAGTTCAAGCCGATCTTGGACGAGCACAACAAAGAACGAGCTAGATAGTTTCCCGGCCTGTTGGCCGGGGGCTAACAGGAGAAACATAACATGGCGATTCAAGTCGCAACTACGGGCGAACTCGACACCGCGCAGCGGATCGCAATCGAGCAGACCCGATTTACAGCGGAGCATAACGCTCCCTGCGCCAACCTCATCGAGAAGATGACGCTTGGCAAGGGCGAGAAGAGCGTGGTGGTCCCGAAGGTCGCGCAGATGACGGCCACGTCCCTCGTGGACGGCGTTGACATCTCCGCGTCCGAGGACATCGGGATGACCACGACCACCCTCACCTCCGGCGAGGTTGGCCTCAAGGTCATCCTCACCGACAAGCTGGTTCGCCAGCAGAACGAGGACGTGTTCCGGATGGTCGGTCGCCAGATGGGCGATGCCATGGCCAGGAAAAAGGACAACGACATCATCGCCCTGTTCTCCGCCCTCAACGGCGGGACAGACCTGGGCTCGGCTGGTCGTGACATGGAGGTCGGCAACGCCGCGATCCTAATCGGTCACGCCAAGGCCAACAAGTTTCCTGACCCCGTCTACGTTGTTCATCACCCGTGGGCTCTGTTCCACGTTGCCGGTTCTATGATCGGTGGCGCGGGCGGCGCGGTGGGTGGCGTCGTGGTCCCGGCCGGCGCTGTGCTTGCACAGTCTTCATTCGGCGAGGGCCTGATGAAGGACTTCTTCGACTTTTCCCTCAACGGCGTGCCGTTCTATCACGATGGCAACATCGCTGCAGACGCTTCCGGCGATGGCATCGGCGCGGTATTCTCCAAGGAGGCCATGGTTCTCCTGGAGAGCGTCGGGTTCAACCAGGAGCGGGAGCGTGATGCATCTCTTCGCGCGACTGAGCTGGTCGTGACCGCCGACTACGGTGTCTTCGAACTTGATGACACCTATGGTGCTGGGGTTACGTTTCAAGTGAGTGCTGAGGCCACGGCCTGATCGCCGTAGCTAAGGCTAAGTAGCAACCAAGGAGGCGTCGGATGACAAAGATTCGAGGTAATGGTTACCAGATCGAGTTTCTAGATTCCGACGCCCAGCCCTTCTCGCCGTACTACGACCCGCGCACGGGTAAGGTATACGAGCGGTTACCGGCAGACCCGTACAGCGTCTCTCGCTATCGAGCGCGGGGACTGAGGATAGGCCGGCCACCGGGCGGGATGGTTTTTCAGAGCCAGGCAAGCGACACGCCACCACAGCTCGACAGGACGCTGTTGCAGCGACTGGCCGAGCTAGAAGCGGAGGTCGCGCGCTTGAGGGGCGAAGAGCCCAAGGAGGAGCCGGAGCATCAGCTCAAGCTGTTATAATTAGACGGTTGACGCACCGACCGAAAGGGACCTGAACTGTCGGTATCCCAAGCGTTCGTAGCGTAAAAGTGCTGCGTGAAAGAAAAGAATCATGAGCTTTCCTAACATCCTGAATATTTCCGAGGAGGAGACCTTCAACACCTACACGACCGAGAAGGTGCCGGTTGGCTCGCTCGCGCGGGTCGAGGACGGTCGACTGTATCGCTTCTCAGAGGTCGGGGCGACCGCGCTGGTCGTCAACGACATGAATCAGGGCACGGCCCCGTCGGCCAACTTCCAGACCGAGGCGGTCGGCACACTGGCGGCCGGCGTCACCGTCCTGACGGGCGTTGGCTCCACGACCGGTGACGGCGCGATCAACTTGTTTAGATACGGCTACGTTCACACTGATGACTCCACCACCCTGCCGATCGTGCGGATCAAGAGCAACACGTTGATCTCCAACGGCGCGACCACCGGCACCATCACGCTGTTCGTTCCCACGCCGACGGCCATCGCCGCGGCCAACACGATCAGCTACATCAAGAACCCGTGGCGGGACGTGATCCAGGGCGTCGTCACCACCCCGACGGCCGTGCCGACCGGCGTGTGCCGCGTGGCGGCGGCTGCCGACGCCTTCTGCTGGCTGCAGACCGCCGGTGTATCGTCCGTGCAGTACGACACGGCCACCACCGCCATCGCCGCCGTCGGCGACCCCGTTCAGATGGGCGTCGCGGCCGGTGCGGTCGGCGGCATCCCCACCGTGGGCGTCACGCAGATCGTGGGGCACCTGGTGGGCATGGTCGAGGCCGACACCGAGAGCATCCTGGTCAACCTTTGCATCGACTAACCACCCAGCACTCTTCCGGACCGTCTGCGCGGGCGGACTGGCCCGGCTAGCAACAGAATAGGGAGGGAGAAGCACGCCTCCGGCGAATCTCCCTCCCCCAGACAATAGGAGGAAACAATGAGCTTTCCAGCTACACTTTACGGCGCTGAGAAGGACGTCTACGAGACAGGTACCTTCCAGCAGTATCCCATCGGCCAAAAGCTCGTCACGCCCGACGGCTCCATCTTCCGGTACACGGAGATGGCAGGCACGGCCAGCGTGGTCGCCAGCCTCAACCAGGCCGCCGTCCCGACGGCCGGCTGGCTGAGCCAGGCCGCGACGGTGGCGCTTGCCGCCGGCGATTCGACCATCACCTTCCGCCCCACCGCCACCGCGCTCGTCGCTGACGAGCTGGCCGGCGGATCGGTCCTCGTCGAGGAAACGGACGACCTGGGCGGGTACTACAAGATCAAGAGCAACACGGCCGCCAACGCCGACGCCGACAGCGTGCTCACGCTCGAGGACGGTGTCACGGTGAAGGTCGCGGTCGCGGTCGCGGGCGGCAACGTGCTGACCGTGCTCAAGAGCCCCTGGAAAGACGTAGTTGTCGCCCCGGCGACCGCGCCAACGGCGAGGACCACTGGCATCTCGAGGGTCGTCATCGCTGCGAACGCCTATGGCTGGCTGCAGACGCGCGGCGTCACGAGTTACCTCGTAAATGGCACCCACATCATCGGCGGATCACTCGTGCCCTCGAACGCGGTGGCGGGCGCGCTGGGGCGCAAGAGCGTCAGCGGCACCGGCACCATCGCCAACGCTGAGACGACCGAGGTCGTCACCCACGCCATGGGCTCGACCCCGACGCTCGACTGGATCAACTTCGTGTTCGGCGAGACGCCGACGCAGGCCATCACCATTTGGAACGTCATCACGCTCACCGCCACGCAGTTCACCATCACGATCAACGACCCGGGCGCGTCCGGCATGGACCTGGGTTGGAGCGTCACCAGCCCCTACGCCCCAGTCGGCACGTGCGTCGAGGTCGCCCCGACAGCGGACTTCGGACACTGCTTCCTGACCATCGAATAGCGATGCCGCTGAAGAAAGGCTCTTCAAAGACAACGGTTTCGATCAACATCTCGAAGCTGGTGCATGAAGGGTACCCACAAAAGCAAGCGGTGGCCATCGCGCTGAGCAACGCGCGACGAGGCAAAAAACAGAAGACTAAGAAGCGAGGCAAGAAAAAGTAGCCTCGCTAGGGAGGGGCCGAGCTAACGGTCTTGGCCGACGTCCGCCCGGGGTTCGGGGTCGCGCGGACAATTAAATAGACCTTTGAGTGGCGTATGCCCGAAGGGAGAAAGACATGAGTAAGCAATTAAATGTGAGAGGGGAGGCCGCCCAGGCGCTCGAGACCTGGAGCACGAAGACGTGGCCGGTCGGCACGCGAATGCACGTGCCTGATGGGCGTGTATTTCGCCTGGCCCAAGCCACCGCGACGGCGATCGCAGTAGGCCGCGCGGTACAGGCGAACCAGCCCGACATGCGGGTGCGCAACAAGGGCGTCGCCGTGCGCACGGATCCCAACCCCAGCGTCGTCACGCTCACCGGCGTGAACACGCCTAGTGACCAGTCTGCGGTGCAGGCCAACGACTACGCCGAGGGCCTATTGTACGTGATCTCAGGCGGCGGCGCGGGCTACGTCTACCGCATAGAGTCAAACACCAAGGCCGACTCGCTCACGAACACGCTCAAGGTCATCATCGAGGCCGGGTCCGTGACGGGGTTGGCGCAGACCACGACGCGGATTACCCTGCTTAAGAACAGGTTCAGGGACGTTGCACTCTCCGACGCGCCGCCGAGCGCGGCCGTGATCGGCGTTTCTTCCGTGGCCGTGGCAGCGAGCGCCTACTTCTGGCTGCAGACGCACGGCGCGGCCGCGGTCCTGCAGGAGGGCGAGCTCGCGGTCAACCTGCCCGTCGCAGCAAGCAAGACCACGTCGGGAGCGGTGCGGCTCGCGACGGTGACGGTGCCCAACACGTTCTCGGGGATCAGAAACGACACCGGCGGCCTCGCGGTCGTGCCGACGATTCAGCCGGCAGACGCGCGGGCCGAGCGGCTCGCGCCGGTCAGCGGCGTGGGCGTGGTGCCTGACCTGCCGCTGGGCTACGTGCTTGATCCCGGCTATGACGGCGCGCATGCGCTTGTTCATCTTTCCATCGAAGGTGGGTAAAAAGCTATGGCAGATCAAACGCTAACCCTAACTTATTCTACGACCACAGGGGTCGTAACGCAGAGCGGGCTCACGAGCTCGATGCCCGACGTGATGCGATCGATCCTCACGCAACTGGGGATCTCGTTTGCATCGGGCGCGCAAAACGGTCGACTAGTCGACAAGCAGCGCTTCACGAGCGCGCCCCATCGCGCATCGATCATCACGAGGTTCAACGAGATTTTCGATCAGGACCCGAATCCCTATCACGCTACGGACAACGTGACGCTCACGCTCACGAGCGCGTAACATGTTACAATAGAACTAGCTCCTTGAGGGGTGGACAGGTAAAACCCCCGAGCAGAAAGGAAGGACATCTGCTATGCACAAAGTGGCAGCAGAAACAATTGCAGCACAACTAGCAGAAGTTAGAAGCTGCCCTGATTCCGACGGCTCGCAGGTCGCCGGCGGGCCGGCACTTAGCACAACGCTAAAGGTGCTCAGCGTTCCGCTGGGCTCGGACTGGCTTAGCATCACCCCGCGCAACTTCGTGGGCGCGGGCGTCACGCGCTTCGCCCTCAACCCCTATCTCACGATCCTGCGCACGACCGACTCGCTCACCCTCTACGGCAACTTCAACGATCACAGCGTCGAGCTGCAGGACGGCGACACGACGGACGTGGCGATGGACGCGCAGGGCACGGCCGCCGCCGGCGACTTCATCTACGTGGGCGCGACGGTTCCGTTTCGTGGCGTCGCCGTGACCGTGGGCACCGATCCGCAGAACACGGCCAGCGTCCTCACCGTCAACTACTGGAATGGCGCATGGACGGCGATTTCCGAAACCGACGGCACCGAGACCGGCGGCAACACGACGTTCGCCCAGACTGGCAACGTCACGTGGACTGTGCCCGCGACGTGGACCCTCGCGTCGCTGCAGCACATCGGCGACGTGACCGCGAGCGCGGCGGCGTTCAGGGACAACTGGACGATCAAGTCCTCACTCATCGTGCCGCTCTATTGGACGCGCTGGGAATTTAGTGCGACCACCGAGGCGACGTGGAACGTGAGCCAGATGAAGTCGCTCAACCGGAGCACGGCCTACGCCGAGCTGCTGGAGGGGCAAACATTTGAACAAAGTATCCAGAGCGAGGGACCGGGAGGGTTCGCGTGCGTCGAGGCGCTCACGGACGCGGGCACTGCGAACGTTGTAATTAACGCGGCGGTCGGGCGTGGCGAAAGCTTCAATTAATGTCTAAGTTCCTAACCGAGGACGAGGTGCGCGCGTTCGCGCGCGACGAGTGGCAACGACTGCGCGGGGCCGAACAGGCCAAGTGCAGGCACGCGCGCTCGGCCACGCTCGGCGACGGCGGACCGGTCTGCGATCAGTGCGGTGCGCTCATCACGCCTGACGCCGACGGCACGTTTGACTTCAGCGGCAACATCGAAAAACTTAGTCCGCTTGAGCAAAAGCACATCAACTACGGTAAGGAGAAAAGCTAGCGATGCCCCTCTACGAGTTCTCTTGCCCGATGCACGGTGTATTTGACGTATTTACACGTATGGGAGGCACGCCGGACGAGGCGACGTGTATTCACTGGGGATGCAACAAGCGCGGCAAGCGCGTGTTTAGCGCCCCCGCGCTCGTCAACGTGCACCGCGATTGGAATGACAGGGCCAACGATTATCAGCGCAATCCTTATGATCAGGCCCGGGCGCAGCTGACTAACGTGGCCCGGGAGGAGGCGGAGCGCAGCGGCGGGTCACCCCGGTCCGTGAGCGAGGAGTCAGTCCAGGCCGCCGCGAAGGCCATCGCAGACAAGCGGCCACGAAAAAGCGCTGTACAGCGCACCTTCGATGCGCAGCGCAAGTTGACGCAGGAAAAGAAGGCGAAAGATGGGCGCTAAGGCTCGTATTTGGCTCCCACTGGGCCGCGCGCCGATGCGAGCGCCGAAGACCGAGCGCGAGCAGCTGATGACACGACTCTACGAGGCTCGATACCTGGTGCCAGGCGCTGAGGATCTCGAACTCAACTACTTGCGTGATCTCGTGCAGGCCTGTGAAGAAAAGAAGCGAAAGCAAGACGAAGTAGACAAAATCAAGGCCGCCGCGGCCGCGAAGATGCTAAACGAGATGAGCCCCGAGCAACGCAAGGGGGCGTTGCGGGAATTTCTCGCCTGGCGAAAACGCAGGCGAGGCCACTAGGAGGAAACCAGCAATGCCTAAGGGAAATCCTGGCATTTCAAAATCTTTAGAACACAAAATAAAGATAAGTGCTGCCCTTATGGGAAGAAAACAAACACCTGAACATGCAGTTAAATCTCGAAGAGCCATCATTCAGGTAGGAATTGTTCATCAATGGCAAATTGGACATACTCCATGGAACAAAGGAATTCATTTGTCAGCTGATCATGCTGCAAAAGCTCGTGTTGCAAATCTTGGAAAGAAACAGACAGAAGAAGTAAAGATGAAGAAGAATGCAGCTATTCGTCTGACCCTGTCAACTCCAGAGGCCAGAGCTTTGCGATCTAAACAGGCCATAGAACGATGGCAAGATCCAGAGTACAGATCAAAAGCGCTTGCTCGAAGATTTCCCTCGAGTTTGGAACAAGCACTTTCATTACTTCTTCAGGACGCCGAATTTGAGTTTGAAACAGAGAAAGCATTTGGAAGATATACCGTTGATGCCTGGATTCCTAAATACGGACTTGTCTTTGAAGCTGATGGTTATCATCATATCAATCCTAAACGACAAAAACAAGATATTAAACGAGACAAGCTTCTTCTGGAGCATAAGTCAGTGCGGGCTGTAGTTCATTTGACTGCGAATGATCTAACCCCGTGGATGGAGGCCTAAAATTTCTCATATTTCATCAGCTCCGGGTAGTAGAGGCATTCCTACGTTTGCATTGCTTGACCAGATGGTTACAGTGTTAGGCGGAACTAAGCTCTCATTCTGGCCCTTCATTCAGGCGACCGGCACCACGCTCTCCCCTTACGGCTCGGGCACCGATGGGGTGCTTCTGACGGCCTCCTCGGCCATCGAGAGCATCCTCGATCCCCTGATACACGTGGGAGGTGTTTATTCGCTCAAGAATGATGGGACGACTGCGTGGCTTCAATCAGCCGACGACGCCGACTACAGCTTCGCGACCGGTGGCTTCAGCGTCGGGGCCTGGGTATTGATGGAGGAACCACTGGGCACAGCTCGGAGCGTGGTCTCCAAGTATCGGAGCGAGGCCGCAACGTTGCGAGAGTATGATTTCCGATTCACTACCGGTGGCCTTCCGGTCCTTGAGATATTCGATGAAAGCGTGCCAGCGGATTGGACGAGCACCTGTGTAACGAATACAATCACCCCATTCATCTGGCAGTTTGTAGTCGCAACCTACTCGGGCACCGAGGGCGCATCGGCCATCGTGCACTACCTCAACGCCACAGCGGAAACGCCAACGGGTGTAGAGACAGGACTGTTCGTCGCGATGGAGGACACCGCGGCCCCCGTAGGGATCGGCCACCGCAATCCGGCTACAGCGGCTCAGGTCTTCGTCGGCAGGATTGCCCTTCCGTTCATCACTGGCGTCGCACTCACAGCAGCCAACGTAACCACTTTGTATGGCCTGGGGCGCAAGCTCTTGGGGCTAGCAAACTAATGGAGTTTTTAGTTATCGGCATTATCATGGGAATCCTGATTCATGATATGTGGCAGCGCACAAGGGAGTAATAATAATGCCTAAGAAAACAACGAAAATGTCGCCGAAGGGTATGCACGAGATGAAGGGCGGGATGATGATGCCGGACGCGAGGATGCCGTGGATGGCGGGCAAGCCAGTGCCTAAGGAAAAACCAAAAGCAAAGAAGTCACGCGGAAAAGGTAGGAAGTAGCGTGGTAGCGAAATTAGGTTCTGGCGGACGTTTCAAGAAACTCGTCGGCAAGCTCAAGGGCAAGGGCGCAAGAAGCCCAGCAGCGCTGGCGGCGTGGATCGGGCGCAGGAAATATGGCGTTAAAAAGTTTGCTAAATTATCGGCCGCGGGCCGGAAGGGAAAAAAGTAAATGTCATTATTTAAAAAAGTTGCCAAATCCGTCAGCAAGAAGGTTCTCAAGCCGGCCAGCAGGGCCGCCGTCAAGACGATCGGTGGAGATCCATCGCCCGGCTTCCGCAAGATCGTCAGGGCCGTCAAGACCTACAACCCGGTGACCGGTCCTGTCGGCGCCATTAAGAAGGTCACCAAGGCACTCAAGGCGCCACAGAAAAAGGGACGGCGTTAGGATACCTCAGGTCATCCTGGACTATCAAAATTTAGATAGGGATAAAAACTTGAGAGGGCCGAGAAACCGCGTTAATCGCATTGTTGGTGGTACTTTATCACCGATGCGCAATTTCAATCTAAGAAAGAGATAATTTAATTCCTACCACGACGCTTGTAAATATTCGCAGCAAGGTTGCTAAGAAGCTGTATGCTGGTAGGTATCCTATTACCTCGACGACCACAGCCGACAGCAATTCACGCACCGTGCTTACTGACTCCTCGCTGGCGCCGGCTGCGCAGAGCGAGGACTTTCAGCGCACGTGGATCTTCATCACCGAGCAGCCTACAGCTGTTGACTCCACCGCGAACATGAACGACGCCGGGGGCATCAGCGCATCAGACACCTCGGTTACGGTAACAGATGGTACGCTATTCACCGTCGGAGACGGTATTCAGTTCGGCGCAGGCTCGACGCCGGACGCCGAGATCATGCTTGTTACGGCCATCGTGGCCAATGCTCTCACGATCACCCGCGGTATTCAGAGCACCACCGCCGCGACCCACGCCGATGTGGACAACGTGTTCATCGTCGGTCCCGCGATCGGCGAGATCGCACGCGTCACGAATGTTGACTTTTCGGGCAGTCTCTCCAATTTGACCCTGGCGCCCTCGCTCTCGTGCTCGCTTATCAGCGGCACCGACTACGAAATTCATTACAAATTTTATCCTAACAATATCCGCGACAAGGCCAACGAGATCCTGGAAAACATCAGGCGCACGATCTGGCTGCCGCTGTCGCTCATCACCGACGGCGACATGGAGACCACCGGCGTTACCAACTGGACGGCTGCAACAGCCACGCTGGCCAAGAACACAACGACCGTGCTCTACGGGCGTCAGACACTGAGCATCACCGCGACGGCCGCCAACGGGCAGGCCCGCTCGGCCTCCGTCTTCCTGCCGCCTAATACCGAGGTTTTCTGCGCCGCGCTCGTCTACATCACATCGGGCGACAGCGCGAAGCTCACGCTCTACGACGTGACCAACAGCGCGGACATCGAGACAGCGGCGTCGGCGGCGACCGGCTGGGTTCTGTTCGCGTTCATCGACACGCTGCCCGCCACGTGCGAGGCCGTGCAATTGCGCCTCGAGTCGCAGGCCAACACAGACGTCACATACTGGAACTTCGCGGTGCTACTACCCATTCAGCGCCGGGTCTTTGACTATCCTGGCACGCTCGAGTGGAGCGAGGACTTCGACGAGGTCTTCTACATGCCCCTCGGCACAGGTCTAAGCGCCACGACTGATGACAGCGCCTACAGAATGATGGAGCAGCCGTTTAAGAAATGGAGTTCCTCGCAGATCATCAGGGACGAAACGGCCGTAGTGCCGTATCGAATCGAACTTACGGGCGGGGGTAGCATTACCAAACCGCTATTTGTGCGTGGCTACGTTGACTACAGTACGTTGACCGCCGATACAGATACGACTGCAGCGCCTGAAGACATCGTGGTCGACCTGACCTACGCTGACATGATGGACGCGTGGGCGCAGGAGGACCTGGCCGAAGACAAGCCAGAGTTAGCGGTGACTAAGTCGGCGAAGGCAACGCAGATTCGTCAGATGCTAGCACCTCGAATGATGCATTTTTTCAAGCCTCGGGGAGTTGTTCGAGGTAGTAAAAGATGAACACATTAAGTGAAGCAATTAAACGACAGCATAAGATTAATCCTAACTATGCAATGAGAGGAAAGCACCACTCGGAAGAGACAAAACAAAAAATGCGCCGAGCTGCGTTGCTTCGCCATGATCTCAATGTTGAACTGGGCCGTCGCACCGGAGGATGGAATCGTGGTCTTAAGCAATCACCAGAAATAATTGCACGACGAGTTGAGGGAATAAGGCGCCATATCACTTCTTGTGAAGGCAAATGCGGTAGTCCTGCATGTGGCGCAATTCGTTCGCCTAGCGCCCTTGCATGGGCGGCCTACAGCGCTTTTCTTCAAGAGTTTGAGGTCGTAGTTCCTGAGGCACGATTTGGCCCATACGCCGTAGATTTTCTGCTTGCCGAAGAGTGGTTAGCTATCGAAGTTGATGGTGAATACTGGCATAAGCAAAAAGCAGATAAGGACTCAAAACGAGACCAGTACTTACTAACTAGATTTAGTCTGCCTGTTGTTAGAATCAGTGAACGTGACATAAAAGATGCTATGATGCACTTTTTCAAGCCACGTGGCGTCGTGCGAGGAACAAAGCGATAATGGCACAGCCTCAAGTGGCCTTTGACTACAATTTTCGCAAGAGTTGGGTCTGGCGATGTGACAAGTGCAACGCCCGTGTGTTATGCGACAACGAGACGGGACCGCCTGACTGGGAGATAGAGGGCGATAGGACGATCTGCGAAGATTGTAAGGAATAGTCACCATGCCTAGAGGAGAAAAACTACTCAAGGTGTGGAATTCCTGGGGTTCAGGAATCGGTTACCTGCGCGACGACGGGCGCACGTCCGGGCTGTATTACGCGTCGGGCATCATTGGTAGCGTCAACGAGCTGCGCGCCGCACCGTTCGTCAACACGGTTGACATAAGCGGCGTTAATGCAACGACCGACAACATCGCCACGTATTTCTTTGACGAAAACACATCGGCCACCCAGTCTTATATCTACGCGATCATGAACCGCGTCTCGGCAGCGACTGGCGCGATTATCAAGATCAACACCGCCAATGCTAGCTTTGCCACGGTGCTCGAGAGCACAGCCAGCGCAGCTTCACGACTCGGTCGTCCAGCACGCTATCAGGACAATTGGTATACAGCGGGTTCAACCCTCATGAACAAATTGACGACCATCGCTGCGGGGGCAGGCGATACGTGGAACACGAATGCAACCGGTGCGGGCGGGCACCTCGCGATGCTTAACCACCAGCTCTCGCAGGCCACTACATCATCAGGCGTGCGCATTCTCGCTGAGGATGGCAGCCCGCTTACCGGTACGTGGGGCGCATACTTCGGCGTCGGTGATAAATCAGAGGTACCAGCGGACCTGTTCGGTATTCAGGGAATGGTCTTCGTCATCAAGCGCAGCGGTCTCTACTCGTTTGGCGTCAAAAATGACCGCACCGTATCCGGCATGATTCTTGAGGACTTCGGACGCTGGCGCGGCGCTTTCAGAAACATACCATCAACGCTCTGGAAGAGCGGGGCTGTGATTCCGCATCCCGCCGGGCTGTTGTATTACGCGCCAGGCGAGACATACATTCCCATCGGCATCGAGACAAAGCCAGAGCTGGGTGGCATCCCGCCCGCCGGCGTCACAGAACTGCAGATCGGACGCTACCACGGCGTGGCAGCCGTAGGTGACTATCTCTACACGATTTATCAGCCGGATCCCAACGCCACAGGCGCACTTTTGCTCTGTGGGAACGCGCCGGGCGGATCACCAAGCGACATCGCATGGCAGGCCATCTCGAGCGTTACGCTAAAAAATGCAACATCGACCGAGGCCGTGCATGGCCTCTACGGCTCCGCCGTCGGATTTCCTGAAGGTGCAAACGAAACCAATCCCACGCTCTGGTTCTCTGACGCGGCGGGCGGCACAACGCATCTGTCTTACGTCATTCTTGATTCGCGCGGCCAGCCGTTGCGCACCCGCGCGAATACGCACAAGATTGTCACATCGGGCAACGCGTGGATGCCGGTGCTCGCGCTTGACGAGCCCACGAAGCTTGCACGCATTGTTGTCTACACGGACGACATGGCAAGCGGGGACGAATGGCAACTCTCGATCGTGGCTGATGACACAGGTAGCGACATCAACATTGGAGCCCCCATCATCGGCTCGGGCCGACACGAGCGGCTAATCCAGCGGCACACCACATATCAGCTCGTGCTTCACGTGAAGTTTACCGGCACATCAACTGCCTCGCGCGTATCGCCGTCGATAAAACGCATCGAATTGTGGGCAGCGGAGTCACAGTAGCGTGCCTCTACGTGAAAAACTTGACGCGCTGACTGCCGAGGCTGGATATGCGAGGCTTGACCTCGACTCGCAAGCTAAACGCCTAACACGCCTCGAACGACGCGTCGGCAAGTCTCTACTTGATTCGTTTGTCGATGGCTTCTTTTCGCCCGTTGATGCTATACCGATCGGCTTCGGCGCATCTAGTGAGTTGACGATTGCTACTGGGCTCGTCACAAAAACTTTCATTTATCACACAATTGACACCCAGGCCGACGCAGCGAGCGACAACCTGGCGGGCGTTCAGAACGGCAAAGATGGCGATCCCCTCATCATCAGGCCCAACAATGATGCTCGCAGCATTGTAGTAAAGCACAATGATGTGGCGGAAGGCACAGCAGGTTCGCGCATCTTTCTCAACGGCGATGCAGACCTCACGCTTGATGACGCAGACGATACGCTGACGCTCATCTACGACAAGAATCTTGACAGCGGCAGCGGGGCGTGGATTGAGGTGGCGAGGGGACAGCCGTCGCACACCCTGCTCAGCGCCATCCACACTGACACGGTCGTGCAGACCGTCAGCGTCGGCTCCCTTATCTACGGCAACGCAACACCAGCGTGGGACGAGTTGGTGATCTCAGTGCCGGCAGCGAACGTTCGGAACGTGATTGGTGTAGACAACGGCGATACAGTGCCTGCGTGGAAAACAGCGCTCGATGCCATCAACCCAGAGGCCATTGCAACGGCCGCGGGTCCAGGAACATCGCTCGTGTTTTCCCATCGAGACCACGTGCACCTTGGAACGCACAATGTCTTCTCCGCCATTCATGGCGACACAACAGGCGCGGCTTCACCGGTAGACGGCGATGTAATTATTGCCAACGTAACGCCTGCCTGGAGTAAACTTGCAATCTCCATTCCAGGAGTGAATGTTTTGAACGTCCTGGGCGTGGCCACTGCAGAATTACGGCCGAGCTGGAAAGCCGCTCTAGATGCGGTAGCGCCCACCACGATAGGTGTGAGCGACGCAGCGGCGGCAGGAACATCACTCATTTTCAGCCATCGAGACCATCAGCATGGCTCGCCTGCGACTTTTCCCGCCACGGCCCACAATATCTTCTCCACCACGCACGGTGATACCACAGGTGCAGCGTCTCCCGTAGACGGCGACATCATCATCGGTAATGTCACGCCTGCCTGGTCGAAACTAGCAATCTCCATTCCCGCGGCAAATGTTCGCAACGTGCTCGGCATCGACAATGCCGAACTGCGCCCCAGCTGGAAAGTGGCGCTTGATGCTACCGCTGCTGCGGACGTCGCATCGGCTGGTGCTGCCGGCACGTCGCTCGTCTTTTCTCATCGTGACCACGCTCATCGTGGGGTGTTGTCTGTTAACAAGTTAGCTGGTGCTGCCCTGTATGGGGGGGTGACCCTCAGCGAAGGCGCAAACATCACCATTACTCAGGTCGGACAGGATATTGCTATTGCCGCAGCGGCCGCTGGCGGACACAACATCTTTTCGGTCACGCATACAGATACGACAGGAGCCGCATCGCCAGTAGACGGCGATATTGTTATCGGCAATGTGACACCTGCCTGGAGCAAGTTAGCGATCAGCGTTCCAGCTGCGAACGTTAGAAACGTTCTTGGCATAGATAATGCTGAACTGCGGCCATCATGGAAGACGGCCCTAGATGCCACGAATCCGGCGAACATCGCGGCGGCGGCCTCACCTGGTACATCACTAGTCTTCTCCCACCGAGACCACGTGCATGCGCATCCCGACCTCGGCGACCTGCACACGGGCTACCTGCTGGCGACTGGCGCGAGGGCAGGAGCAAGCGCCGGAGCACAATCGTTCGGCACCCTGGGCATCGCGACCGACCTCATCGCCGAGAGCACGGCAACAGCGGGGGTGACTGTTGACGGGCTGCTCATCAAGGACGAGTACGTGGAGTTTGACGAGATAGCCGCGCCGGGGGCGGGGGCCGCCAACAAGCTTAGGCTCTATGTGAAGGACGTGGGCGCGGCGACGACCCTAGAGGCGGTGAACTCCGCGGGTAATCTCTATCCGATTACGCATCCGCCGACCGTCCGCGTCACTCGAACAGGGGTTCACACGATGACTCCAGCCGACGGCGCATTCGCCATCCTGTGGAACGTCGAGACCTTCGACTCCGACGCCATACACAGCACCGTCAGCAACACTTCGCGGTTGACCGCGCCCATCGACGGCATCTACCGCATTTATGCTTCTGTTGACTGGGGCACACCCACCGGCAACGGCAGGTTGCTGACGCGCATTCGCAAGGACGGCGCGACGACCATAGCGACAGAGGAGGACAGCAGCATCACAGACGGCACGGGGGTCGCATCGCAGAACGCCTACACCGAGTACGCGCTGCTCGCCACCAACTACGTCGAGGTGGTAATACAAGTCACCGCTCTCACGACCATCAACGCGAACGCCGGCGGCTGGTCCTTCTTCGGCATGACATGGGTGCGGCCAATCGTTTAAGAAGGCAATGATGGAACTAGGAAACCTGTACGAGTACTAGGAGAATAGATGAAGTATCTACCATTGTTTATCTCAGGCCACCCGCGCCCGAAGGGAAGCTGGACAGCGGTGCAAACTCGTAGCGGAATCAAGTTTCGTCCTGCCTCTGACAAGACCGCTAAATGGTGCCAGCACTTGACGGAAGAGTTGCGAGAGCGATGGACACACACGATAATTCTCGATGGTCCTGTGCGTTGCACGCTTAAGTTTTTGCTGCCTAGGCCAAAAACAGTCATGCGTCAGCGTCCTACGGGCCGTTTTGAGGGAGATTTAGATAAGCATGTGAGGGCAGTGTTAGATTCGATGACCAACATTGTTTATAAAGACGATTCTCAAGTTGTTGAAATTCACACGACGAAGCACTATACCGACGGAGAATGTGGCGTGTGGATAGAAGTAGATACAGATAACCTATGATAAAATTAAATTAGCATGAGCATAACATTTACCGCGGCTAATGATTAAGGTTATGCAGCCGCGCGTGCTCACCCTTGGTCAGCATCTGGAGGTTCTCGATCCTGTCGTCGAAGGAATCGTGATTCCGGTGGTGGATATCTACGCCGCGAGGGATGACCCCGTGGCATTGTGTCCACACTGCACGGGCATGCCTAGCCCAGCCGGTGACGATGCGCACATCGTAGCGGTCATTGTGTATTTTGAAGCCGGCAGGAATCCAGAAATGATGTTTGCTCCCGCGTTTGGCATTCCCAATCTTACGCCGCGTCTCGGCGCTGAACGTCTGGCCGTGTCGGGCTTCGCTGATCTTTGCAACGGCCTCGGGATTGCAGATCTTGCACCAGGCATGTCTATTGACGCAGGACTTGAGCGGATGCTGTCTCACACTAGAATTTTACTCCCGAGCGGGGCAGGAAAAATTAAATGCTAGCCGTAATTTTCACGCACGCAGAACTTTGGATGTTGCTTAGCTTTATCAAGCCCGCAACTAGACACATTGGTTTTGAATCTGAGGGTGCACAAGCGATGCCTGGCAGTACAAGGTTGAACGATGAAATAGCCGATGCGCTGGTCGCGTGCGAGGATTCGGGACTAAGCGAGTACGCGCTCGAGCTCACGCGCGATGACCTGCTGCTAATCAGTTACCTGATCGATGCATCGTGCAAAACGCCGGAGGGGGCCAGCGGCAAGCAGATCTTGCTCAAGACCTTTCGCGCTCGTCAGGAAAACGCAGGGCTTATCTTGAGCGTAGAAAGTGATATGGCCTACAACGAAGCAACAAGAAAGGAGAATAGTGATGCCAACGACATCACCAGTGAGGACACCAGTACGATCACCAACGAGAAGCCCCCTCCCAAGCGAGGAGCCAGGAAAACGCGCACATGAAATCTGCCCGCAGCAGCGCCGGGAATTTGCATCACCAGACGTAAGTCCTTGATTGATGTTTAGCTTCTTCACTATTGATGGGCTTGTGCGTTCCTTCATCGAGCGCGGCGAGCCCGTGCCTGAGTACCTACTCAACTTTGTAACAGACCCTAGCATCTTGGGGCTTGAGCCTCTAGGCCCGTGGAGCAGCATCAACAAGAGGACGCTCTGGGCCGAGGCGCACACGCTGCGAGAGCGCGTGTTCGTGCGCGCGTTCGGGCTAATCTCGGGTGACGGAAAAATGCTCTCGGCACCGGGAATCAGTCACACGCGATATGAAGTTAATTTGGGAGACACCCCGCTGTCGCTGCGTGAGCTGATAGCCGCTTGCGAGCAGCACGAGCAGCTCAGGCTCGACGCTTCAATGCTTCAGATCTGCGGTGTCAGGATAGAGACAACGATGGGGAATGACGAGGTGCGCGAGGTGCTGCAGGATCTCGCAGATGCGGTTTCGTGGGAGGCCTCGGAGGCATTCGACGCCCTGTACTACCCGCGCCCGTTAAACGTTGTGCCGCTCGCTGACGAGCACGTGCAACAGGTCATGGCGGCGATGCAGCGGGAGGTTGATCGCGAGGCGCGCTTTAGCGGGGGAGCGGCGCAGTTTGCAAATCTACCCTGGGAGCGCCAAGCAGCGCTGGCTGAGCGTAGGCGGTTGTGGTTTGCATGTTTCGGGATAACGCCTGAAAACTGGAAATCTGGCTGCTGGAACCTTTGGAAGGTCAGCGATGAGATGGTGTGGCCGCCTGAGGGATACTACTGCGCGTGGGACGCGAGTCGTCTTCAGTCATTGTTTTAGCGTGCTAAAACTGAGATGAAAATAAAAATTTGCGGGAAGTGCCATCCCTATTGTCATATTTGTCGCCCAGATGTCATGGTCAATTTGTGTGCCGCGTTGCGACGTCCTGAAATCAGGGCCAAGCGTAGTGCAGCGATGACAGGAGATAACAATCCGATGAAGGGCCACAAATTCAGCATTGAACACAGGGCCAGAATAAGTGCAGCGCTAATTGGCCGCAAAAATAGCTTCGAGCATTGCTCCAATATCAGTGCAGCGATGATGGGCCATGTTGTCAACGCCAAGACGCGCGTCAAGATCAGCGCAGCGCTAACTGGCCGTAAACTTAGCGACGAGCGCAGGGCCAAACTGGTCAAGGCGAGCATCACACACGGACTTTCTTACACATCCGAATATCACAGAGCCCGGGAACACGCTCGCCGGGCGCATAAGTTACACAATGGGGGAGTGGTGACCGCAACGGAACTGCTGACGCTGCCAAAATTTTGCACCTACTGTTTCAACGAGGACAGCCTGACATTCGATCATATCGTGCCGCTTAGCAGGGGCGGGCGAAACGATATTGAAAATATCACGACAGCCTGTCAGAGCTGCAATTTTAGCAAGCACAATCGAATGCTCGATGAGTGGTTCGGTACAACATAACATAGAAAGGGAAAAGGAAATCTTAAAGCGAGCGTGGAAAGCACGCAACTATCGCACGCGCCCGGTCGACCTGCTCGGGCAGGCCAGGCGCAACAGACAACGTGAACGGCTCCGGCTTGAACAGCTTGAGAAGAAGAGAAGGCGATGGGATAGCAACAACAAGGAAAAGATAGATGTCTTGGCCTAAAGGACGAAAGTGTAACTATGTCGAGCAACCGGCGACGACAACGAATCAGGCGTCATAATAAGGATGCAGCGTGGCAAGGACTGCATGGCGGTGCATTCGGCGGCGTGCAGCAACGCAGGCAAGACAAGTCAATGAAACGCGCAGCTCCTCCAACGGGCCATCTGGTGTTGGTGCTCACATCGAGAGGCTACCTACGAGGTAGGCCACGATGGGCCAGCGATTGATGCCGTGTTACAATGTAATTGAGATACACCAATGCTAGATATTTTTAGCCCCGACATCCTCAAGAGCTGGAATTCATTGGGGCTTTTCGGTGGTCTAACATTCATCATCTTGGCGCAGATCTTCGCGTGGGTCATTGCTCTGCGGCTTATCGGCGACAAGATTATTCCCCTCGTCAAAAACCATTTAGAGCATATTCAAGCGAGCTTCGATAAGCTCGCGAATAGCTACGAAGACAACACTTCATTGTTGCAATCTATGAAGAACGTGCATGAGGCGCAGGCCCAGGCGATGGAACTTCACAACGACATGACGCGTGAATTGCTTAAGCAGCTAAAGAGAAATAAATAATGAGGACCGATCTACAGGCCGCCGTTCGACCTGTCGTATGCCTCGCCTTCGTGGGCGCATTTATCTATTCGGTGGTTGCTGGCCTGCCCACTGAAGCAGTCACCGCGATTGCTGGCCCAATGGGCTTTGCCCTGGGATGGTATTTCCGAGACCGCACACAACAGCACATAAACGAAACTAAATGAAATGTATCGCTCACTTGGCTTCATCTGGCTCTTCGTACGTGTTAACGCCGTCGAGCTGTCGCAGCGCCGTAACAAAGTACGGATTCATCAGCGCGCCTAACCTGCAACGTTTGATGTAGTCCTCGGCCTCTGTTCCCGAGCAGCTGGTGAGCTCTCTGTACGCCAGCGCACACACCAGTCCCGCGCGGTTAAGACCAGCCCCGCAGTGCACGAGCACGCGCTTGTTGCGCCGCACCAGGTCCGTGATAAATCCCACCAGCGCCCAGAGCGAATCAGTATCGGTCGGCATCTCCCAGTCGTCAATCTTCCACATGATACGCATCTTGCCTGCTGGACAGGGCGTGATGGGCTGCGTAGCCACCAACGAGACGACTACGTCGTAACGCTCGTAGACCTCGTACCAATCTACCGGCGCACTACCCTGATCAAGCCCCTTGTAGATGCTTACGGCGTCAATCATGCTTCTAGCTCTGCGGAATGCGCAGCACCTGGCCGACGCTAATCACGTTGGGGTTTTGGATGCCGTTCAACGCGGCGATCTCCGAAAAGCGCCCCGCGTTTCCCAGCCGCCGCTTCGCGATCAGCGACAGCGTGTCACCGGGCTGCACCGTGTATGTGCGATCTCTATTGGGTGTGGGGCTCGGCAGCGGGGACGGTAAAAACCGTGCAACGGCTTGCTCTAGCCCGGCAAGTCGCGCCACGATGGCGTCGTGGACGGCCGTCTGCACCCAGGCGCGCTGCTCGTCTATCTTCCTGTTGAGCTGATCAAACTCCGTGCTGCTCATTGCGTCCTCCTCTGTAGGCTGTGGTGGCATAGGCTGAGTCGTCACGCGCCCGCCGCGGGGCGTTAGCTCGAAGCCTAGCCGCTCCGGCGCCAGCACATTCCAGTCGGCTGACCAGCCGTTTACCGGCGCGGTGCCCGCGTACTGCAGAATTGCTCGCTGTTGCCAGCCACCGTACTTATTCCAATTCCAATCGATGTCAGGCGCTGTCTCTGGCCGATAGCCGGAGCTAAGTGCATATCGCGCCTCCCAGAGGGGATAGCGGGAAAACTCCGTTATGTTCGGCCCCATCACGGTCGCCCAATTGTTCTTGCGATTGTAAATAACAACGGGAAATCCATCGTTCTCGATGTTCATGCACAGGTCATTTAGTCGATTCGCGGGGCTAGTGGGGTGAAGTCGCCCGCCCTCTAGGTCAGGAGCGATGAAGCACAATGAGTCTTTGAGTGCTCCCGCTGCCCGCATAGCAGATTCATAGAGAACAAACGTTTGGGTTATCCCGTCGGGTGGCACCCAGATATAGCCAGCAAGCTTGAGCCCCGCCTGCGCGGCGTAGGTCAGCTGCACCTCGGCGTGATCATTCGGCCCGTTGCCTGTGGGACCGCTGCCCCACAACTGGGCTATAACGCCCGTGACGCCGAGGGCCCGGGCAAACTGCATGTGCTGCAGGCTTAGTCGGCCTTGCCATTCACTAAAATCGACCCAAATTTCCTGCGTCATGCGGCTTCCTCGGTTGGCTCTTTTTCGCCTTGCTGTGGCTTGTTGGGGTAATCCCACGCGCCGACGGCGTGCACTACGGCGGCCAGCGTGTAGGCGGCGGCGGTGATGTACCCGTTCGGATCACGGGTGCGCTGCGCCGATGTCAGGGCCTCCAGTGCGACGATGAACAGCCCGTCGGAGCCGTACGTGTGGGCGCCGACCTGGTGTGCCTTAAGCTCCTGCACCTGGGCGACAGCGGCCGCGGCCATTTGCTCCAGCAGATCGCCAAAGTAAACTTCTTTCTTAGGCTGTGGGACGGGCATAAACGTAGCCTTAGTTTTCTTCTTCGTCATCTCTCCTCCTTTGCCTTACACACTAATTATACCCCTGGTAGGGGCTCTTGCATCATAAAGTCGTTCAATGCGAAATCGAACTACATACAGTCGTTCCGGCGTCTGCTGCATCCTTTGCCAGATCTGCGTCGGCGTGTTGCCATTAGGCGCAGTGATACCCATGGCTTGCAGGTATCCGAATCCCAGCGCATTGAAGTCGCTTTTCCGCAGTTGCATCGTGCTCACTTCGTACGGATCGTGCGTCAGCCGGAGCAAGGCAAGCCGTTCACCGCCATCGCTCGGATCGCGATCGTAGGCGTACACGAGTTCTCCCATGCGCCACTGCACGGCCTCGACCGGGCCCATCGCCCGCAGCGTGAGCGTCTTCTGGCTGTTCACTACCGCTGGCGTCGTCCATCCGAACACCAGCCACTTGCGCGGTTCAACGGGCGCCGTGCCGCGCGGCGGGGCAGACTTGTCGATCTGGTCGCCGCGTGCTTGCGACGGTATGCGACGAAGCACTTGCGCCTGTTGCGTGCGCTGTTCGCGCTGTTGCTTGCGCGCGAGTCGTTCCCGGCGCATGCGGCCGATGCCCGTCGGCGGAAAAGCCGCGCCTGGATCACCGCCGCTGGGCGCAGCCGGCGGTCCTTGCTCCTGCGGCGGACGCAGGGGCTCGGCAGTCGGGGGCGGGCTCGCGCCGATGAGGCCCAGCCGAGCAACGTAAAGCGTGTAGCCCAAGTTTGCATCCATACTGCTGGCTTGGGGATGCGTGACCCAGTCGCTCGACAAATCGGCCGGGCGCGTAAAGACCGGTGATTCACCAGCCGGCGCAACTCCGACACGACAGCCAAGCAGCAGCGTTGAAACGCCAGATACAACGTGCCGACTGATGCCATTCATTACGTGTGCAGCTACAAACGGCGCCGCGCCATCGCTCGCAATCTTGGTGACGGAACCGATCGCCGGTGTTGCAGAAAACAGGGAGGAGGCCGATGCAGCGTATATAGTGCTGCCCGCCTCGAAAAAGCCTGTGCTGTGTTCACCAGCTAGCACCTCTGTGTACTGCAGGGTCCACGTGGTGCCGTCATCGATCGACCTCAAGACAAAAAAATCATCGAGTGCAGTCTCGAACGACCCAGACCAGATGATGGCGCGCGTCGAGGTGTAGTTAAAGACATTTTGCTGCACAGAGCTTACGTTCTTAGGCTGGAGCGGCGGATCAGGAACGGTGGGGGTGATTACCTCCCACGTAGTGCCGCCGTCGGCCGAACGTGTGATGCGCGAACGCCACCCAACCACCTCGGCGGTCTCGACGGCGATCTTGTTGCTGTCTGTCGGGTGACACGTGATATTGAACATTCCGGGATATCGATCAGAAGCGCCAATTAAACTTGTATATTTCAATGTCCACGTAGCGCCCTTGTTGGTTGATTTATAGATGCGCGATGGTTTATTGGGCGTGCTTATACCGTTGTCTTCGCGCTCGTCTGTGATCAGCCAGAGATTTTTGTCGGCGTCCTGCGCGATGTCATTTACAAACTCAGAAAGACCGGACGACGGTGTAACATCTACCCACGTAGTTCCTAGATCAACAGATCGATAAAGCAGACCGGGGTTTGGCCGTTGGGCGGCCGTTATAAAATCACTTGATCGAATGTAAAAAAGGACGGTCGAGGCGTCGCTAAACGTAAACTCGTTGAGGTTCCACGCGACGACGCCACCACTCGTCAGTTCGACCCACGTCCCGCTGGAGTTCAGCTGCACGACCGCACCGCCGGTGAAGGAACCGCCGCCGGAGGTGACCCATTTGCGACCGGCAAGCGTTAGAAGTGGATCAGCCATCGATCAGAGAATCCACGAGCCCGTTAGCGAGCGCCTCCTCGCCGAAAAAATAATTTGGTTTTGAGTCCTCTAGTACGGCCCTCCAGTAGGCGGGGTTGTGATACTTTTCGTCCTCGGAGGTGTTGCGCTCTGCCATGAACTCGGAGTAGATCTTCGTCAGTCTGCGCGTCATCTGCGCGTCGGCTTCAGTGTTGCGCACGTCGCCCACCGTCATGCCAGTGAACCCGTGCACCATCACGATGTCCTCGCGCGCGACGAAGCGCACATCGCAGGTCTGGAGAATTAACGCGGCCATGCTCATGGCGTAGCCGCGCACCTCGCCAGTCACTACGCAGCCGACGCGCTGCGCAGTCCTGATGGCCCTGATAATGGCGCCGCCGGCGTCGGCCAGGCCGCCGTATGAGGTGATGAGCAGCGTGACCTCACCTGGATCCTGGCCGAGCACGAACAGCTCCTCAGTCATCTCGTGGGCCATCTCCTCGTCGATCTCGCCCGTGATCAGGATGGTGCGCGCATTGAAAAGGCGCGCCCGCAACGTGTCGTGCATATTAAGACGGGTCACGGCAACGATCTCGCTAGCCCCTCCTGGTTCGTTCACTCTCTCGTACCTCCGCTATCGTTGGCAACAAAATTGCCGCGAGCCGCTCGTCGCGCTCAAGCTGAAGCAACGCACGTGCGGCCTTGCGAGCCGAGCGCCTGCGGCCCGATTTAGTGGTATCGCCAAGCCCTGCGTTAACGACGCCGCCGATGACGGGACGGCGATGCCTGTTACGCTTGCCCATTGCTAGGCCCTAGCAAATCCTCAACTGTAACAATTCTATCAGCTAGACCATAGCTGATCGCTTCATCGGCACCCATCCAAAGTTCCCTGTCGATGTCCTTAAGGATCTTGCGCTTGATCTTGCCTTCTGTCGCCTGCTTGCCGCTGAGGCCCGCCGTGACACCGCGCTCGATATAACAGTCAACGATGCGATCTTTTAGCCGCTCAAGTTGCTTGCTGTAGATGTCCATCTCCTTCACGTCGAGCGCCGCCTCCTTGAAGAATTGGGAGGGCAAGTGCAGCATTACGCGCGCGCTTGGCGTGAGTAGGCGTTCGATCCCTGCGTTAAACACGACCGTCGCCATGGAGGCCGCGAATGCCCCGATGGTGATGACCGGCGCGCGGCTCATTCGGATGATATCGAAGAGCTCGAAGCCGGTGTCAATGATCCCACCGGGACTGGAGATGTAGAGATAGATCGGCTTGACCGGGTCCTCGACGTTCATCGCCATGATGTCATCGCCGATGCTCGTCGGGCCGAAGTGATCGGGCCGCAGCTGAATCGGCCCTCGCAGAAACAGCATCCGGCGAGTTCTCGCCAGATATGCCTGGCTGAACTCGTAGTTGTCGTCAGCAAGCACATCTTTTGCTTTGATGCCGTCCGGAGGCTGCTGTGCCTTACGAAACATTATCCCTCTCTCCTTCACCTATTAATTCCAGTTCCTTCAGCAACTCACGCTCTTTGGCGAGGGGATCGACGCCATCGGCCTTATTATAAAAGGCCTTGATTGCTTCTTCGAGCTGGCGAATCACCATCTCCTTCGCTGGGGGATTGTTCCAGACCTCGGGGTAGATGACCACCTTCATGCCAGCTTCAATGTCATCAGCGCGCTCGAATGGCCCCTTTCCCGAGGTATCGGGCGTGTTCATTCGCTTGACTCGAATCTCAACCTCATAACAAAGCTTCATTACTTTCCTCCTTGCCTGAACTTTGTCCAGACTTTACATTTGGGACAACGCGCATCGCCGACACACACGGTCGTGCGAAGCAAGGTTCGTCCACACTTGCGACAAATCACGACAAACACGGGCACTTTACCAGCTACATTCATATTATACTTCGTTGATTGCCTTCTTAACTGGCGAGAACGACCGACGATGGATGGGACACGGCCCCAACTCACGGAGCGCCGCGAGGTGCTTAGGGGTGCCATAGCCTTTGTTATTTCCGAATTCATAGGCCTGATAAAACAGTCCCACGCGTGTCATATAACGATCGCGGAGCACCTTAGCGACGATGGATGCAGCGGCGACGCTGACGCTGCGCTCGTCGGCCTTGTCGGCGAACACCGAGCATGCACCACCGAGCTGCGAGCGCAGCCGCCCCAACCGGCGATCATCAACCACCGCCGCCAGGCGGGCTATTTTAATACCCGCGCTGAGCTTGAGCCTACATGCAGTGAACGATTTTACGATCGCCCGCTCCTTCGCCCGTGCGATGCCCAGCGTGTCAACCTGCAGCGGCGATGAGTGGCCGATGCCGATCGCGATAGCGCGGGCCCTGATGACCCAAAACAGTTCCTCGCGCCGCGCGCCGGTTAGTTGTTTGCTATCTCCAGGTAACGACCCAAAGTCATCGGGCAGCACGACCGCCGCCGCAATGACGGGCCCAGCTAAACAGCCCACTCCGACCTCGTCTACGCCGGCGATGTAGAGCGCGCCATCGCCCGCGCGCTTGCGTACTTCATCCTCGAGCTCGCGGGTCGGCGTCATTCAAGCAACTTTCGCTCGAGTTCATCTATATCATCTGGCGTAGCTGGAGGCGGCTCGGGAGGGGAATCGGCGGTGCGCGCCTCTTCCATCGCCTGCTGAACCTCGCCCGGGTCAAGCGGCTGCATGTCACCTAGCGGTCCCACAGCGAAGCCATCGCGCAGCGCGACGACGCCGAAGGGCTGAAGGCCCTGCTGTCTTGGGCCGCTGTCGATTAGCTCGCCCTTTGTGTTGAGCCCCAGCTGCGGAGGACCGGCGATCGGCATCAGTTGCACGCTGATGAGGATACCGATGAGGCCATTTGAGCGTATTCTTATCGGTATGTTCATACTCTATTTCTCCTTAAGTTCCTTATGCGCTTTTACCGGTGTCATTCATAACCTCTTCATGCGTAAATAGTTTTTGGTCTACACAGATGAGATATTCAATAAATGCATAGATGATTCGATCCTTTAAGATACGCCATGGTTCGTCGGAGGTCGAACCAGTTATTACAAACGTGTCCCATGAGCGCTCGTGCTTGTTTCTATAAATATTAGCTAATTGCAACATTGATACACCGTGATGTGCAGCCTCCTCGCGAAAATTCTTGAGGACATCACACGAGCGGTCGGTGTCTGCATAGCCCCTGTTTTTGCGTCGAAACGTGCCCAGCGCATGCGCAAAGAGCTCCTTGAGCACCTTAATAGCGTCTTCGATCTGCGCGAACATTGGGACGTCGGTAACAACAACTGGCGTACCATATAGCACATACGGAAGCGGCGCATGGGGACCCGTTGTGCCTATTGACACGTACGGCGGATCTCCAGTTGTACCCTGAAGACCGATGCATTGACCACCGCAGCAGCTTATAGCCACCGAATGTTCTGATTCGTCATATCTACACATATCAATCCTTTCCGATGATGGCGCACGGAAGACACACACCGTCTGAACCTCCGGCATAACCGCCGCAGTTAGAACAAAGTTCATTTGACGTGGGATAACAATCGCCATTGATCTTGATTTTTTCATCTTCATATGGATGCTGAATACGCCGCCTGAATTCGTCCTTGCAGTTGTCCAACGCGCTCACGATATCTGCACACGTTTGATACGAGAGCCCGTGATCCTGCAAGTAGCGGATGACCACGACCGTTAAATGATAATTCAATTCGCCAGATGTACGGGCCTGTGTTAAACGAGGTTCTGCAACGAAGTCACGCTTTGCCTTTTTAATGTACGGCATTAACTTCCTCTCAACAAGTCGGACATCTTCCCCAGGCCTGACAGTCGATACATTTACTAGCTGGCCCGCCTGAACACTGCCAGTCAGTAACAACGGTTAGGATAATGTTTTTTCCGCGTAGCGCGAAGATTACAGCCCACAGCAACGCGCCCAGCGCGTTCGCCGCTGCGCCCAGCGGGTTGTCGAGCTGTAACAGCGCCAGCGCGATCACGGCGATGGCCACCGCGAAGGGACCAGAGGTCGTGCGCGGCACGTGCGCGCGCGAATTCAACAATGTGGGCAGGATGAAGATGTTAAGTCCCATCGTCGCTGCCATCAATGCCACGTCCCACATCAGTATCTTTCCATTTCATTTACTTCTACGCCTGCTTCTTCGTATAAACTTTTACTGAATTCAATGTTAGTGCCCCACCTCTTTTTAGCTTCTTCAGGGCATGCTGGAGCGACTGCGCGACTGATCTCAGCCTGAATCATAATCGAAGCGCAACGTGAACAGGAAAGAAAGGGATATGTATACAACGTGCAGCCTTTTAAGGATTGCTTAGCAAAAATTAGCGCGTTAATTTCACAGTGAACAATCATTTCGTATTTCACGGCGCGATCTTGAAGACGACTATCATCTGCTATTTCCTGTGGAAATCCATTAAAACCCACAGAGATTAAACGATGTTTCGCGTCTGTAATAACTGCGCCTGTTTGCGTGGACGGATCTTTGCTCCATGTTGAAACCAATTTTGCAAGCTGCAAGTAACGGATGTCCCACTTATCGGAGTGCATGAGGTCTACCCTCTAATTCTGTGGCTGGGGTGACTGTCATGAACTGAGCCTTCCTTCTAAGCTCGCTAAGATTTTTCGCCCCTGCATAAGAAAGGCCAGACTTAATGCCCCCAACAATCTCATTGATTACATTTTCAACTGGACCCTTCAAATTAACGTCGATGGAAATACCTTCAGCGGCTCTCCATTCCGTCTCTGCCTTAAAATAATCTTCTCTGGCCTCTGTCGAGGCCATGCCCCTATAGCGACCGGGATGGCCGCACGTTTCATCGGTGCCGGCCAGCATTCCGCCAAGCATTACCATGCTGGCGCCCGCTGCAAGCGCCTTCACAACATCTCCTGACGTGCGCATGCCTCCGTCGGCGATGATTGGCCTATCGATGCGCGCGCAGTCCATGATAGCGGTAAGCTGTGGCACGCCAAAGCCAGTAACTTCTCGCGTCATGCAAACGGAACCGGCACCCACGCCCACCTTCACAGCATCAGCGCCCACGCCCACGAGGTAATCTGCTCCCCCGTAGGTGGCTACGTTTCCAGCGATAATATAGGCATCACTGTAGCAGGCCTTGATGTGCTTCACCATCTTTCCCACTAACTTTGTGTGTGCATGTGCTACATCAACGCAGAAGAGCCTGGCCCCGGCACGATACAACACCTCGACGCGCATATGTTCTTTTTCATCTACGCCAACAGACACCCCCACAGAAGGATTGGTAAAATCTTTGCTTGCGTTTATGTAAGCAACAAGATTATCATCGATCGTCATGAAGCGGTGTAAGATGCCCAACCCACCAAGCTCAGCCATAGCCACGGCCATCCTAGCCCCACAAACTGAATCCATATTTGCAGCTATAATCGGAATTGAAAACTTATAGGGACCGAGCGTTGCTTCAACAGAGCCATCGTCTCTCGATACATTGCCATAATTTGGCATGAGCAACACGTCAGCGAATGTCAAGCCGCGTAAGATCGTCATTCTCTTTTTAGCTCCTCTAGCAACTCGTCTACACTGGCAACGACCGCGGTCGCATAGTTATACATCGCTTCGTACCTCTTCGGCTCGCCGTCCAGCAAGATATAGGTGCGCTTTCCCAGCCCAACAAGAACGCCCAGCTCAAGGTGGCCGGATTTTCCTGCGGGAAGCACCAAGACGCCTACATCGGCCTCGCGAAGGTGCTTGTTATCAAAATCAAAGACATGGCTTGCGAATTCACCCCGTAGGGCCTCTTGATATGTACGGCCTCGTGCCCGTTCATACTTCTGCCATTCGTCATCGGCCTCTGGCCCGGCGGCCATCCAGTCATCAAATATGCTAAAACCACGCTTACGCAGTTCATTGCCGAGCTTGGAAACGTTTGGATTTTTAAGCGAGCCGATAAGATATATATTCATTATGAGTGTCGCGGAATGCTGCTTATCAAAAATTCCATGGCCTCATCTAAGCTGTTAAAAACGGGACCGGCCTCTCGAATAAATGGATGATCATGGCTGGATTTTTTATCAAGCACGACGATCACAAACTTTCGTAGGGCGTGACAAAAACCAATCTCCACACACGAGCCAATGCTAATCGCCGGGGCATCTGCAAAGTTAAACAAAACAATGTCAGACGCGTTGATGTCAGCGAGGTCTCGTCCTACTATCGCCTTATCAGACCTCCTGGGGTTGTCAATAACTGGTTTGGAAACAATCTTCGATTTAAGTGATATGTCTATCCCCCTCAGCGGATTTAATACGTCAAATCCGGCCTCGGTCAACACCGCTTCTGCGGCATCTCTCCAAGCCAATGCGTCTTTCAATATTAATCCTGCTATGGGACCGGCCAAGTAAATTCTCACGCTTAGCTCTCCTCACAGCGAAGATGCGCAAACAAGGGAAATCCTTGTACTGAGCCTTTGACGTAACGCTTCCCAATGAAAAAAACTCTCGATATGCGCGCTGTGTATACAGGCACAATCTTCTCATCTGCATTAATGGGCCGCCCACACGCTACACAGATGATACCGTGTTCTGTCGAAAATCCCTCGATTTCCATCTTTACCTCCTGCCTGACCCGGCACCCGTGCCGCCCTCTACGATGATGGCAGCAGGCGGCTTGATCACGTGAGGCGAGCCAGCCCCGCAGGGCACAACATCTACGTCGCTGGCGGCGGGGCGATACTCCTGCACGCCCGCAGGACACTGTACCTCGTCCAGCACCTTGTCCTTAAACGAAAGCTTGACCTCAAACTCTCCGTGGACCGGGCAGCGATATATCTGAATTGGCATCTTACCCTCTCCCTGAGTCGTTAATGGCCTCGACGCCCGTTGATGCCGCCTGCTAGGTAGACTATCATCCCAGCACCAGGGCTACCGCGGCACCTATCAGCGCTACAGCAGCTATGCTCAACCAGAAGACGTACTCTGTTCTCATTCCTTGCCCTCCTTGTTCGGATGTCTGCTTGACGATGTGGGGCACGCTTGACTTCATGACTTACCTCACCGCGGCGCCCAGCAACGTCAGCGTAAACGCCAACGCCGCTATCACCAGGACCAAATCAACCCTGACCATTATGCCGGGTCCTCGGTCGTAGTACGATCTTGCACTGGAATATCTCCCAGAAGTCGAACGGGGGTGTTTGACAGGGCACGAAACTCCACGAGCTCCTCGAACACATCCTCCAGGATCTTGACGTCCTTTTCGCAGTGATCGACGATGTACTTCATCGCCTCCTCGTCGCCGCGCGCTGCGCGGTTCCAGATCTGCCCGATGACCCGCGTCTTGCGCGTCTTACCGAACAGCGACTCATCGACGACTGCGAGCCTGTTGGAGTGCAGCTTGAGGAACCAACGCGCCGTGTAGTACATGTCTACTTGACGCATCAGCCGCACAGGGCGCTCGCCGTTCAGGAGCAGCCGCGTGTTGAGATATGGAATGTCAAAACGCGTCCCGAAGAAGGTGATAGTATAGTCATACTTTTCTAACTCGTCACGAATCTGGGCGACGATGTTGGCATCGTTCCGGATATCTTGAAAGATCTTGGTGCCTCGCCCGCCGCGGGGACGAACGACTGCGCAGAGGATCTCGCCGATGTTGGCGTCCAAATTCGTGGTCTCGATGTCGAAGGTGCAAAATGACTTGTTGGCGAGGATCCACTTGTTCTTCGCCCTCGCACGCTCGGCCCGTCCCAGCTTGCGTCGTTCCTCCATCTCCCACGCCTCGGCGTCGTAGACGTTAACCGGCGTCTCGAGTCGACGACGCCTGTTCTCCTCCTTGCGCGCACAATGACACTGCGGACAATATCTTGCGATAGCCGAGCCCGGCTCAAAATCGTGGCAGTTGTCAAATTCACATCTCTTGATCTCGGTCACGTTTGTACCTCCTTAGTAGGCAATCAGCCGGAGCAAATAATCTCTGTCGTCATCGCTTTGCTTTTTAATCCAGATCCGTACCCTTCTCTGAGCGCTCTTCGCCTTTCTGCTGCAGCCGTGCTTCGCGCAATAAAAACGCTGGCCTTCATGTGAAATTGCACAACAATCATCGTATCCGCATTTCATGATTTGTCCTCCTATCCTGGCGTGATACGAACTTCCATTTCTCGACGCGAGAGTTCGCGGCTCAACCCCTGAAAGCTTTTCTCATATATCCTAGCGCGCGCCTCAAGCTGGGCCTTGATCGCCAGCAGTTGCAGACGGCGCTTATAGAGCGGGGTGATGTCTTCGCTGTGCCGCAACACCTCGGCCTCAACGACCTCAGCAGCGGGCCGTCCCCCGAGCCGTTCCACCACCTCCTGCCGACCAGCATTGATGTGCAGCCTGTATTCGGCCTCGACCGCGATAAGCTTGCTCTCGATCGCCCCTAACGTGCGCACGGCATACACAAAATAGCCATTAAATCGACTCATCCACTGGCCCAGTTCTATGCTGGTAAGATCGGCCGGATCGGTCGGATAGGTGAACTCAGGATCCTTGTCAGCCGGCTTCGTCGGCATCGGTAGGCGCTGCTTGCCCACCCAATCGTCGGCGATCTTGATGACCTCGTCGGCTGTAACGTCTAACACACCCATACTTAAATTATACCCCATAACAGTACAATTACGGCGGCAATGAGACCTCCAAAGACGCCACATATAATTGCCGTTGGCAATGAAATATACAAAAGATGGTCTCCTAACGAATGTAAATTTGACCCGTCAACTGGACAATGCTTCATTATACTTCCTTTCATACGATTCTCACGCAGGCGGGTTCAGATGCGCCGAGTCCAAGCCAGTGACCACTAGCATCGCTGGAATACTGAGGCTTTTTGATTATCCACGAGCAAAGGATCAAATGACTGGTACCATCACAGTACCACCTGTCGGGATCGCTACCCACGCATCTTAGCATCGACCTGCCTCGTTTCCTCATAGCTTGCGCCCTCGCGCGGCAGTTTGCGACATAAATATCTACGTTTGCACCCGACGCACACGGGGTCGCCGCCCCACGGATCTCGCTCGGCCGGCACCGGCGCTACACGCTGCGGGTCGGCCAAGATGTGGGGCGCGGCCACACGATGCACGGCCAGCGTCTCCTCAAGCAGTTGCTCATCGCGTTTGAACCAGTAGGTCTTCTGGCGCTGTTCGTTCTTGCTCTCGAACAAGAGCACGGCTTCTTCGCAGTCGACCTCCGGAGCGAACGCGTATGTGTTGACCTGCACGATGTAGCCACGGTGGGTCTTCAGCAGTGGCGACTCGCCCGCAAGCGTCGGGCCGTGCTCCGGCGGCAATTTCTTGAACAGTTCCTCCTTAATCGACTTGATTTCGGCCAAATAAACGCGGCCGCCATCCGGCCGACGCACGAGCGCATCGATGTGGCACACGATGGGCGGATCAACGTGCCGGCCCTCTAGTTGCCCGCTCTCCTCGACTAGAAGGTTCGCGAGCCGCAGCGATTCGACGTTGACCCGCTCGATGGCCTTACCCGTCTCGAAGATGCGCAACACGCGCGCCTCATACGGCACGCAGTGACCAAGCGCGCCAAGCGTAAGCGAGCGAGAACAGGGATCGCCCGCGCTGCTGCCGCGAAAGTGTCGGCGCGGCGACTCCCACAGCGCCTGCTGACGCTCCCGCGCCTCATCGGTGAGCTGCAGCAACCAGCCCGCCTCAGGCTGGGCCGCGCTCTTTGATGGGGAAACAGGCGCAGAAACGCGAGCAGGGGCTTTGGGGCGCTTGCGGGCGAGCAGGTCTGCAATCGCCGAACCTCGTGTGGGAGCGGTCATTGCACAACCCACGAAAATAACAACAGCCACGCAGCTTTAAACCACCTTAGCAGTGCTTCATTTCCAAATTCCCGCTGCAACATTGATAGGAAGCGCTTATTGTCCCGCTCTTCAATAACGAGCCACATCCCACCTGGCCACACGCCTTCATAACCAGGAAGCGTTCTATAATAAGCATTGAGCCATTCTGTTGCAAGCAGGTGATAGTCAGTTTTTCCTGCAAGAATTGGATTGCCCGTTGGCTTCGCGCCGCCATGGGAATCGTAACGAAGAAACTCTAATCGCTCCTCTTCCGTTGCTTGACGATCTGCCCATTGAAGATAAAAATCTTGCTCTGCTCGTGTCTTTGTCCTTAATTTTTTACAGGTCATTTCACAACCACGGTGTTCGCATTTCGCACTGCCCCCAGCGCGCATCCTTGGTTATCACTGCCCGGCTCAGAAAGAGGAGCAACGGCTTAAGCCATTCAAGGTCATCGATGTCACTAACGTTGACCCGAAACGTGGGCATGTGATACACGCTCTCTAGTTCTCTGTCTCGCAATCGATTAGCCCGCTCGCTGTGATGAGGACCATCGACCTCGACGCACACATGGTAGTCAGGTAAATATATATCGACGCGAAACGGAGGGAAGTCGATCTCCTCCTGCAGGCACAGCCCGCGCGTTTCGAGCAGTTTGATAACGCGAAAATGGGCATCACTGATAACTGTATTGTCGGTCATTATTTATCTTGTCGGTGGCGGGTACATGCCTATCGTATAAGGAGCAAATCGTTCTCTTGTGTTTTCACACCCGCAACATTTATCGCCGAATATCCACGCACTTTGTCGTTTCAGTCCACCGTGCGATTCAATCGTGGTCTCGCGTTCGGAAACTTTGTGCCAGCAATGAAACAAGTGCACGCCAAAAATATACATCAAAGCACCTCATAAGCGAGCACGTCACGCACCCGCTGGCTAATTTTTTTCTCGTTGGGCTCACCCCATTTGTTAACGAATTCGACGGCAGAAAATGATTTCTTTTCATCCTCGAGGCTGCGTCCGCAGTAATCCCAAAGCAGCTCAAGCGCTTCCGTGAGCTCAGCGATGCGCGCCTCAAGACATTCCCGCTCGGTGGGTTCGGCAAAGCAACACAACTTACCCTTGTCCTCACAACAACGGCTCACGGTCGCTCACCATTTAACAGCCGCTCGAGTGCTTCAGCGTTCCCCATAGCGTCGTTGACGGGGTTATGATCGTGGAGCGTAATGCGCAAACTTTTCCACGCCTGTGTCTCGTAGAAGTTTCCAACCAGTCCCGCGTAAAAGTCACTGATGCGTCGGGCCGAATGTCCGAACGGATTGCGGCCCAGGTGCTTGAGAAAGCCATAATTGATTCCTTGCCAATCGTAAGCGGGATTATCAGAGACAAAAATCGGCCGGCCCTTAAACTGCGCTAGCCATCGATCAAAGGCCTCGAACGTTTTGCAGCTGTCATCCTTGCCGTGAAATGTGGCGCGGCTCTTGAACTCTACGGCCCCGAATTCACGCATCGTGCCTGCAATCACGTCGATCTCCTCACAGTCAACAAAGATCAGCGCCATTATTCGCTCCTCTCAAACTGCTGCTCGGCCAGCCACTCCTTGTAAAACTCCGGCAGCCCAGCGATGACGGCGCGGGAGATCTTCTGCCACGCCCAGCTGAACAGGGCGGCCTCGATGCGACCTCGCTCCTCCCGTTCGATATCGTCCTGAACCTCCCTCAGCAGTGGTCCGATGTCCTGCGGCGACATGGTCAACGTACCGTCGTCGCGCAGGTGCTAGATGGCCTTGTGCCAGCGGGCCTCGGAGCGCAGCCGCTCGATGAGCGTCTGCACCACGTCTTTACCGCCGGGATTCGACTTCTTCCACTCCTTGTCGTGAACCTCCTTGAAGGCCTCACTCACAAACTTCGCCATTAGCGTCTTCTTGTCTACGCCGTAGCGGCCATACGCCTTAATGACCATGCCCTCGATCAACTGGCCGCCTAGGAATGAATGCGTTTGAAGGAACGCCTTAAGTCCTTCCCAGCCGCCATCCCATTGGCTCCACGGCAACAGAAGCGGTACGGGCTCCAATCCAATGCGTTGACACTCAGCAATCATGTCGGGATACGGCAGATACTTTTCCAGCCCGATGTCAATGTCAAAAATGACTATATGACCAATGGGCACCCGTTCGTATGCTAGTGCGTTGTGTTTCGGCTTTGCCAGAAACTCACCGCGGTATACCCAGTTGGGATGAAGGTCAAGTTCACCTGTATACTTCACCGCCAAGTCGAACATTTTGTCGGTGACCGGCGGGGTCTGATCTTTGCCCTTTGACCGACACACGAATTCGCCATCGATGTGCCCGAAACTAAACTGTGACCCATCCACCTTCTCCTGGATCAACACCGGGCCGTCGAAGATATCGGCGACCGCAGCATGGCCCAAGTTAAAAATAGACGCGTAACTGTGCAGCATTCCCTTCATCACTTCACCTCCAGCTGCTCTTTACGCTTGACGCAATTACCCCATTCGATGCCCGTCCACCAACCATGAATAACTTGATATTCGTGTTGACGGCGATGGATGATAAGAGCTTCTGCTAGTGGCAAGTCGAATTCCCATACACCCAAGCCACACCCACGACAAATGCCGACTATCACGGCTTTACCTCCAGCCGCTCGTTGAGTTGGGCGAGAAGCCTCCTTATTGGGTCGTCTGCACATTCTTCGCAAGGATAACGGGAAAAGCCAGGGCGTCTACAACTTGGTTGGTGGTGTGGCTGAAATTCGGTAGTTTCACAGCCGTCGCAAAGCCCATAGACTCCACCTCCACTACAGAAATCGCACTCTATCGCCAGCGCCTCCCGGCACTCCTCCAGCAAGGCAGTGTCGTCATCCGCATGGCCTTTCTCTTCCGCGCAAGAGTCCAAACAACAGGTTATAGATCGTCCTTCACAACAATGGCTCATTCTATCTCTCCTTCACGGCCTCGATGATACGTGTCCTAAGTTCCTCGTTGTCGCGTAAGAGCTCTTCGACCGCCGCGCGCCCATGCACCTTGCTTGTCACGCCTGGCAATTCGAAGTAGGCCTTGACCGGCTCGACGATCACGCCACGCTGTAATGCGAGATGCACCAGCGAGCCCAGCGGGTCAACCTCGCCAGTAAAGTAAAATTTTAAATCACATGTTTGATATGGCACGGTCACCTTGCTCTTCTCGGTCCGCAATCGCAACAGAAAGCCGATGCGCCGCGCCTCCTTCTCGTCGTCCACCGAGTCAAGCGCATCCCCTTCGCCCTCGGACGCAGTCGTGAGCCATTTGCCCTGTCGCGTCCTGATGATCAACGACGCCGCGTGTCGCAGTCCGCGCCCGCCGGGCATCGTTTCGGGATTGCCGAACTTGACGCCCATGTCGATGCGCAGCTGATTGATTAACACGACTGCAGTGCCACGATTAAACTGCGTCAGTTTCTTCACGCCCTCGGTGATCTTGCGCGCGGCAAGCCCTCGAAAATCCTTGTCCTCCATGTCCTTCTTGAGCATATCCTGCGGCACGAGCGCGGCGATAGAATCGAGCACAAGCACGTCGGGCTGTACGCTCACCAACGCGTCGCACGCGGCATCGAACGTCTGCTCGAGCGTCGTCGGGCGTAGCACCAGCAGCCGTTCAGAATTCGTGTCAACCCCTGTCAGTCGAAACCATCTTTCATCGAAGGTTCTCTCGTTATCAATAAAAATGCACGTTCCGCCACGTCGCTGCGCGGCCGCGATGATGAGCTGGGACAGCAGCGTCTTGCCGCTACTCTCCTGACCCACCACCACGGTGATGCGACCGCGCGGCACCCCGCCGCCCAGGATCATGTCAACCGCCGGCATGTCCAGCGACACAGGGACGGGCGCGAGGCGGGCGTCGGTCGGGTCAAATGCGATCTCGCCGCTCTTTTTATTCCATCGCTTGCTAAATTCTTTAAGCGCGTCGGGCATCTTAAGCTCCTTTAAGCAATCCTAAACTCAAGCTGCGCGACTCTTAATGCAAGGATGTTAGGCTTATCATCAAAGTATGCGATCATGCTTGGACATGAAAAAACACTTTCAAATTTTGTCATAGGCCAACAAATCCACTCAGCGGGGTGAAACTTTATAGTGAAAGTATCTTGGTAAATAATCATTTAAACTGGCCTCCGCGCCAGTTTGGCCCAAGCGCTAAATGCAGGTGCCCACGAACCAACCTGCGGCGCAGCTTCACCGGCCAGTAACGTCCTGCGTGCAACAGCAAGTGCGATGCACGCGCTCTCTCGTAGCGAGACCATGGGCTGCCCATCAAGGTTCGCTGATGGCAACTGCTCGTTCGTCTGCTCGACGTATTTAGCTACGCCGAGGTGTCGCTCGTAGATGTGACCACTGCCGGCTACGTGGGTGTACGGACCGGGCTTGAGATCAAGCGCATCAGCAAGTGCAAGCTGCACAGACACAAACGCCGGCACGTCGTAGCCGAGTCCCCATACGAGGTCCCACGAGCGCATGTTGACGATCATTTCCAACAGTCCACCACGAGCGAAGAATTGCCAGGACAGCGTGCAGGGAAAATCCAACTGTTCTGGCGGGTACTGAGCAGCTAGTCGCATATCATCCGGGCGACCGATATAAACAACTGCACGTCGTGATGACGCATCGCGTTGAAGTTCGGCCTCAACGTCAAGTAACTGCGGCCAAACACGCGGCCCGTACGCGCCATATGGGGTGATGAGCGCAGCCGCGTTCGGCGAAACGGCTTCGTAGAGTTCGCGATCATACTCGCCAGCGAGCAGCTGTGCGATCTCAAGCCACATCAACGCGCGATTGAAATGGGGGCGCTTGGTGATACAGCGCGTCGGGTCAGGCAGCCGCAGCACGAGCGGACGTACCTCGACGGCCGACACGCCCCGCGGCGAGACGCGATCGCCCTGCGCAGCGACCTCGCTGAGCACGAGCTGATAATCACGGCCTAAATCTATGTCGTTAAGCACTAAATGCATTTTTATGCCATCCTTATTCCTATTTCGTCTATCAACCACAGTTCAGTTTTAATCCAAATATACATCGAAGGAATCTGGGTCTGAACTTGAAACAACGTGGACCACTCTTCGCGGCTAGCAAACACCTGCTCATCTTCGTTCAACCAATACTCACCCTCGCTAAGATTATACTTATAACTCATTCTCATTATGCCTGTCCTGCGATTATTATTTCTTTTTCTTTGTGCTGCGCTGCCTGGCCGATGGCAAATTCAGCGATATCACGTGCAAATTCATCGACTTGCTCACACGTATAATCAAAATTAACAACGGGTAGTTGGGTATTCCAGGGCATGTTAAACCCGTAATAAACGGCCCTTACTTGATCGTGATACACTTCGTCAGCGGTGCGTTGCACATTCTCTAACACGATTTCTAACGGAGGGCAACAGCGTACGATAACTGCGCCCCGCAACGTCAACCAATCCTCAAGCCATCGTCGATCCAGGTCGGTTAATGCACTGCCACCACGAAACAAAGCACCATAAACGTCCTCGCTCCAATGGAGCCGATCGATAACTATTAGTCTATCGTCGGGTAGGATGTTGCCCATCCAATAGTCAAGGGGCCTGTTTGCAGGCTTCGGCACGGAATTATGAACATAACGAGCGCCTGTGCATTTAACGATGGCGCGCGCGAGCGTTGTTTTTCCTGTCCCGTCTGCGCCCTCGAGCACGATGATCATAGCTCATTTCCCCACGCGTCTAGAGATCATTTCACCCTCGCCATGTTCACGCCCTCTTCAAGCCGAGATAGGTTCTTCTGCATGGTGGCGATGACTGCATCCTGCGTCTCTTGCCTGCTGATGTCCATGTGCAGCAGCACGTTTAGTATAAATGCCAGCACATCTGCGAACTCGCCGGCTAGCTTGGCGGTGTCGAGCCGTTCGCCCGCTCGATACCACTTGTAGTTCATCGCACCCACGAGCTCTCCCAGCTCGACGAACGCTGCAAGCGCGCTGCGCCGCGCGGCCTCGACGCCGCCGACCCCGTCGTTGAGCGCCTCTTGATACACGCGCTGAAACTCGTAGAAGGTCAACAGGACATCGTGTCCCTGTTGCGCATCGACCAGGAGTTGCTTTAGCCGCTGTGTTGACTCACTCATCTCGATGCCTCCTTATGTAATATCAACTATCCAGTCATCTGTACGTAGTACAATCGCCCCGAAGAAGAAAAACAAAGAGGTGTATATTGGCACATAACGGCACATGATAAAATTGCGTCGGTCCCCAACGCTCCAAGACTCTCTTAATCTATCTCTTTCAAGTAAAATCATGCGATGTCGACCGACCAGTACTTCCAGCTCAAACATATCCTGCCGCTATAATTATACCATTGACAAACAAAGTCGTTCCTGTATTCGCCAATTACAAAAGCGGTGGCGCTGTCTAGGCTCCATATTTTTTCATCTTTTGTTTTTCTTAATTTTTGCTTCATTTAGTTCCCGCGAGTGTATTAGCGTATCTTGCTGACGACCATGAACGGGCCAATACACGGTGGTCGATCACGTTGAGCTCTCCTGGCTGCGCGGAGCCGGCATCTAAGGTGCGCAACGCGAGGCGCGCGAGGTGCTCACCGATCTGCGGCATGACAATTTGCGTCACGTCCGTAGATTTAGCGTCGTATTGTTCGCTGGCCTTGCCCGTCGGCGCAAAAATAAAACTATCAGGATATCCGCACAACCGCGCGCCCTCCCTGAGAGTGAGCGGCCTATCCTGCGCGGGATGATAGAGCGAGCCGATGTCAGCGAGCGTTGGCGCTGGCGCGTCATAGCGCAGGCGCTGCGCGAGGAATCGATGCTTTCGAGCCGGCAGACCTTGCGCCAGTGCACGTCCATATCCTATCTCCCAGCCCTCGCCCTGCGCCAAATTGCGCAACACGTTGAGATAGGGCTCAGCTGGACGTTTCACCGCGTGGTTAGGTAGTTTCGGCTCTTCCTCGTCCTTGAACACGGCAAGGTGCTCCAGGTCGCCGATGAGATCGCGCACAGTGGGCGCGTCGGCGATGGTAGCCAACGGCTCGGGGATGGCGAGCTCGCCGCGATGGGCGATGAAATGAAAGCGCTCGCGCCATTGCATGCCGCCAATCAGCAACGCGTTCGTCAAGTATATTGTAACCTGATAGCCCATTTTACCTAATTCGTAGGCCTTGCGGGCAAAGAACTCTCGCCCGCCAGTCGGTGACCACGCCCGCGGCACGCTTTCCAACACGAACACGTCGGGCTGCAACACATTCACGAGCCCGATCGAGGTGCTCGTGAAGGCCACGCGCGGGTCCTTAATGCCGAGGTGACTACCAGCGGCAGACCAGGGTGCACAGGGAGGATTAGCGTACAAAAACTGCACGGGGCCAACGCTGCTCACAGGCCACGCGGCTCGCGTAAGCGGGTGCGGCACATTGGGAAAATTGAGGTCAAACGTCGCGGCACCCCACGGTCCTTCTTCCCATTGGCCAACGAGATGAAATATTTTAGAAACGCCAAGCGTGAATGCACCAGAATAGATGTGAACGCCGAGCGCTTTTGGTCGTGGATCATACATCATCGTCTTACTTCCTTATGCGATCCTGATGCGAGCCCAATCGTGGCTATACTCTTTAAAAAATTCCCGATGATGCAGCTCATTCCACCATGTTATACCATCTAATACAGTCTCCCAACTGGGCTTTGGGCAAAAGTAGTCGCTTCCGCGCGGCACATGCCATATCGACAAAATCATGCGAGTCTTACCTGCACGTCGCTGATATGATTACGCGTCATTTTACGCGCATACGCGGGATTATGCAACTCATTCCAGACTACTCTGTTAGCCCACGATAGCTCGATATGCGCCACGCCAGTATCGAAACAATGAAGCCATAGTCGAGACTTGTTCATCCTAATTCGCCTCCCTCGGCGCAGATCAACTGCTCGAGGTCACCGAGCG